>Ga0247724_1000060_pt1 | contig 33728 bp, 27 predicted proteins | sample OKSTACKMC2E_FD_182776 | JGI IMG/M metagenome (GOLD analysis project Ga0247724, IMG submission 182776) | Subsurface sediment microbial communities from gas well in Oklahoma, United States - OK STACK MC-2-E | ecosystem: Environmental > Terrestrial > Deep subsurface > Rock core/Sediment | place... | reverse complement strand
TAAGCGCAATGGTGACGCGCCGCTGATGGGCGCGGCCACGCCTGATAAAGACTTTGGCTTTTATGACGCGACCATCGATGGCGGCTGGCAAGTGCCCAATGAGCCTTATACCAGTGCACCAGGCAGCGAATTTATGTGGTGGCGCGCGCGGATGCTCGGTGGCAGAACCAATCACTGGGGACGTTATGCCTTGCGCTTCAGTGAACATGATTTTAAAGGCAAAAGCCGCGATGGCCTCGGTGCCGATTGGCCTTTTGAATACAAAGACATCGCGCCCTGGTACGATAAAACCGAAGCCTTAGTCGGGGTTTGCGGCACCAACACTGGTCTGGATGATATGCCGCCCTCACCCGATGGCGTGTTACAACCGCCACCACAACCACGGGTGCCAGAGCTGTTGGTTGCAGCCGCTGCCAAAAAACTCGGCATCCCGGTCGTACCGATGCATCGTGCCGTATTAACCCGGCCGCTGGACAACCGGGCCGCCTGTTTCTACGCCACGCCGTGCGGCCATGGCTGTTCAATTGGTGCCGCCTTTCAGACCACTACGTCCCTGCTGCCGATGGCCAAAGCCACAGGCCTGCTGGAAGTGCGTACCGATGCAATGGTGAAATCAGTCACGACCGATGACAAAGGTCAGGTCACAGGTGTCAGTTATATCGACAAAAAGACCGGCGCTGAGCACAGCGTCACGGCCAAAGTGGTGATTTTAGCCGCCAGCGCCTGTGAGTCCGCCCGTTTGTTGCTGAACTCTAAAACCGACAAGTATCCGCAAGGCCTCGCCAACTCCAGCGGTCAGGTCGGTAAAAATCTGATGGATTCCACCGGTGCCAATATCGGTGCTTTAGTACCGGCATTACAAGGCCGGCCGATTTATAACGAAGACGGTCACACCGCCAACCATTTATTCATTCCCTGGTGGGGCCATCAGGCGCAGGCGGAGAAAAAACTCGATTTCCCACGTGGTTATCACTTCGAACTGGGTGGTCGATTTGGCGAACCCGGTGCCAATATCGACACCAGTCTGCAAGGCTATGGCAAAGAGTTAAAACAACAGGTCAAACACAAGTATGGCGCTTATGTGTCTTTCGCCCTGCGCGGTGAAATGTTGCCAAACCCGGAATGTTATATGGATATCGACCCGGAGGTGAAAGATAAATGGGGCATTCCGGTGGCACGTTTTCACTGGAAATGGTCCGAGCACGAGCTGAAGCAAATTGCGCATGGCCTGAAAACCGCCAAAGACATTCTGACGTTGATGGGTGCAGAAGTTGGCGAGTTGCCGACACCAGAACAAGCCATTTTAAAAGGTGGGCAGATCATTCACGAAGTTGGCACCACCCGGATGGGCGCGTCGAAAACCGACTCTGTGACCAATCAATGGGGCCAGAGCTGGGACTGCCCGAACTTGTTTGTGATGGACGGCGGTGTGTTTGCATCCAACCCGCATAAAAACTGCACCCTGACGATTATGACGCTGGCGATGCGAAACTCGTCCTGGTTGTCGACGCAGCTGAAGCAAGGAGCCCTGTAAATGAGCCACAAACCTGAGCAAGGCGAAGCATTGCAAACCTATCAAACCAATATGACGCGCCGTCAGTCACTAAAACTGATGGCAGCACTCGCCGCCAGCAGCATGTTACCGGCGTTAAGTGGCTGTGATACCGCGCCACCTGCAACGAAAACCGCCGCGCCAACTACAGCGCTTACTGGCGCCCTGACTGAAGAACATTGGCCGGATTTAAAGCTCGCGCCGTTAACAGGGCCGGGCTACGGCACAGATCCAAACCTGATTTTGCCGCCAGAATCGCCCTGGCCTTTAACGCTGACACCGGCGCAACTTGGTTTGCTGGCGTTGGTCGCGGATATTCTGGTGCCACGGGAAGGTGCAGTGCCATCGGCCAGTGAAGTCGGCGTGCCAACTGTGCTGGATGAATGGGTCAGCGCACCTTATCCGCGCCAGCAACAAGACCGGGTGACAGTGTTATCTGCCCTCGCCTGGCTCGATGATGAAGCAACGATGCGGTTTGGCAGCCGTTTTACCGGCTTAAAGCGACCGCAACAGCTCGCCATTATCGACGACATCGCTTTTGATAACGCGGACACCAAACCACAGTTCCGGCGCATGACCAAAGCCTTTGCCCTGCTGCGCGGCTTAGTGGTTGCGGCGTTTTTTGCCACACCGGAAGGCACCAAAGATATCGGTTATGTCGGCAATACCGCCATTGGCGGTGATTATCCGGGGCCGACGCCGGCTGCCAAAGCCCATCTGGATAAAATCTTAAGCGAACTGGGTCTGCAGGAATTTGCCTGGAAAGCCTGAGACCTTTAAAAACAGCGGGCAGCGTCAGGCCCGGCTTTGCGCCGGGCCTGTGCCCTGTTAAGCTCAGCCTGTTAAGGCAGTCCTGTTAGCACCGGAGTATTCCCATGACCACCTCTTCATACATTCCCCCCAAAGTCTGGCAATTTGACAGTGAAAATGGCGGCGCTTTTGCCGGTATCAACAGACCCACCGCCGGCGCCCGTAGTCAAACCACCTTGCCGCGTGGCCAACACGCGCTGCAGCTATATTCGCTGGCAACGCCAAATGGCATCAAAGTAACGGTTTTATTGGAAGAATTGCTGGAGCTTGGCTTTGACGCCGCTGACTACGACGCCTGGCTGATTGATATCCGCAGCGGCGCGCAGTTTGGCAGTGATTTTGTCGCGATAAACCCAAACAGTAAAATTCCGGCGCTGCTGGATCACAGCACCAATCCGCCGACCCGCTTGTTTGAGTCCGGCTCAATTTTGCTTTATTTGGCAGAGAAATTTGGCGTGTTGCTCGGTAACTCCAGCGCTGAGCGCACAGAGATTCTGAACTGGCTGTTCTGGCAAATGGGCAGCGCGCCTTTTGTTGGCGGCGGTTTTGGCCATTTTTATGTCTATGCCCCGGAAAAATTCGAGTATCCGATCAACCGTTATGCGATGGAAACCAAACGCCAGCTTGATGTGTTAGAACGGCAACTGGCACAACAGCCCTTTATTGCAGGTGATAGCTACAGCATCGCTGATATCGCCATCTGGCCCTGGTACGGCCAGCTGGTATTAGGGCAACTGTATAACGCAGCAGAATTTCTCTCGGTGCATGAATACCCGCAGCTGCAAGCCTGGGCAGCGCGCATCGCAGCACGTCCTGCCGTGGCGCGAGGCCTGCGGGTCAACCGCAACTGGGGGCCTGACGAGCAGCAACTGCCCGAGCGGCACAGTCGCAGTGATTTTTAAACTGCGCTGTGACCATTTAATAGCGGTAATTGCTGCAGTGCCTGCTGCAAACCTGGATGGGCCACCAGTTTTGCCATCTGCAGCAGGTAGTCCCGGCTGCACTGCAGCTGATATTGCCGCGCAATAAACAAAATAAAAGGACGTAAATCAGCTGGATCAGGCGTTTGGCCCTGACTGCTCATCAACAGTTCCAGCTCACATAATTCAGCCGGATACCCCCACAAAGTCAGCAGATACACCGTCATCACGCTATCGCTGGCTATACCGTTGATAGTTGCGGGCACTACAGGACCGCCACCGGCGTGCAACTGTAATTTGCTCAGTGGCCCAAGCGCACTTAATAACGCCGACACATAGAGTAAATCTTGTTGTTCAGCCGGCAATAACGTGGCCTGCGCCAGTTGCCGCACGGTAGCTGCCAGACGGAATGCGCGTTCACTGAGCTGCCGGTGTTCGCTGCCCTGTTGCTGACTACCGGCAGACTGCTCCACCGCCATAAGAGTCACGATGGCTTCAACCAGACGCAGCCCAAGCCGCATCAGGGCTTCCGATAAGGAATGCGTCGAGCGGCTGTAGCCGAGAAACGCCGAATTGGCCAGCTGCATCAGCCTTGCTGCGATCACCGGCTCGTGGGCAATCAAATCAACAATCTGAGTCAAATCTGGTTCTGCTGCCGTCAAAGCCTGTCGCAATTGCCGGATCACGGCCGGCAACACCGGTAAATTATCCCCCGTCCCGAGTTTGCGACGTAAATCATCCGGTAGATGCAACATGCGCAGGCGGTCAATACAACTGCATAAATCCTGCAGGTCATGCTCACTGAACGGCTTACCCAACACAAAATGCGCCTGCACGCTGACGCTGCTGACCACTTCCTCAGTGGTATCGCCGGTCATCAGCACCCGCACCGACTGCGGGTACACAGCCATCACTTGCGAAAGCACCACGTCGCCATTGATGTCTGGCATCAGGAAATCACTGATGACTAAATCCGGCACCACGCCTGATGGCAGAGTACTGGGCCAGTGCTGCGCGTCTTCACAAAGATAATACTGCCAGTCTGGCCTGAGCCGCAGCGCTGCCCGCAGCAGCGCCTTGAGCATGAAACTGTCATCATCGATAAACAATACCACGGGTTTATCAGCCATTAGTCTGCTCCTGTTATCTGGCCCGGCGCTCTGAGCTTCTGCAGAAACTCCGTCTCGGCCACAGGCCGTGCCACCAGATAGCCCTGTACCAGGTCGCAGCCCATATCGCGTAACAGCTGCAGTTGCTCAGCGGTTTCAACCCCCTCCACCACCACTTCAACCTGAAGCGCGTGCGCCATCCGGCAAATATTGCTGACCAGGCTTTGGGTATTGATATTGGCTTCCAGATCCTGGATCAGCGACCGGTCAATTTTCAACACATCAACAGGCAGACGGGATAAATAGGCCAATGAGGAATAACCAGTACCGAAATCGTCGATGGCAATACGTACACCCAGCGCTTTCAGCGCCTGTAGCGCCTGTGCGCTTTGGGTCAAGTCCTGCATCATCCAGGATTCGGTCAGTTCCAGCTCCAGCATCGACGGGTCGACACCGGTTTCAGCGAATATCCGCTGCACCTGGGCGATAAAATCAGCCTGCGCCAGCTGAGCCCCGGAAATATTCACCGCCATACGTGCCAGCGGCTGCTGCTGTTCGCGCCAGCGTACCGCACTGAGACAAGCCTGACGCATCACCCACAGGCCAATTTCAATGATCTGGCCATCGTGCTCGGCGATCGGAATGAACAATGCCGGTGACACCATACCGAGTTCCGGATGCCGCCAGCGCAGCAACGCCTCGCAGCTGTCGATCATATTGCTGTGCAAATCCAGTTTGGCTTGATAATACAATTCAAATTGTTCGCGATCCACCGCACTATATAACGCATCACTGATACGCAATTGTTGGCGTTTTTTATCTGCGACACCGGCGGAAAAACGCATAAAAAAGGCATGAGGGCTGTGCAGATGGATACGGTTACTGGTTAACACGTTGTTGAGCAGCCCTTTTGCACTGTCGCCATCCTCCGGCGCCATACAGTAACTGACTGTAAACTGTGGCCGCAGCGCCGTCGCCTGATGCTCCAGTTGTGTGCGGACTTTGTGCAACAAATCGGTCAGTTGCCGGTGCACTGTGACTTCGTCCGGAGCTTCCGGTAAGGTCAGAATAAACAACTCATTGGCCAGATAAGCCAGCGAACCATAAGGCCGACAGGCTTGCATTAGAATTTGGCAAATGGTTTCAAACAGCTGGCCGGCTTCGGCAAAACCCAGCATATCCGCCCAGTCACTGAAGTTCTTTAAGCGCACTGCTGCCACGGCAAAAGGCTGCTGTTGCGCTAACAATGAATCCAGTTTTTGCAACACGGCATGCTGATCCATGAGGCCAGAAGTATAAATAGCTGCAGGACCGTCCTGCTGCTGCAGCCGTTTGAAACCGACCAAAGTGGCTTCGGCGTCCTGATATTGCACATGCAGTTCAAACGTTTCACCACTTCGGGCCTGCACATCCATTGAGCCGTGGATATCCTGTAAAAAGGCCTGTTGCTGGTTATCGTTTAAATGGAACCATTGTTCGAACAAAGTGCCGCTGAGACCACCCGCAGTTTGCCCTAACAACTGTTGCGCTGCACCGTTGCTGCGCAGGATCAAGGCTTCCGGGCTCAGTTCCAGCAAAGCACCGTTGCCGGCGATCAGTAACTGATTCCGCACCCGCTCGCTACGCTGATGGCGGTACAGCTGAAACGCCGCCGCAATTTCCGCCAGCAGCTGGTCATCTTCCCAGGGTTTTTGCAAAAAACGGAACGCGGTTCCGGAATTGAGCAATTGCAGCACTGACTGGAAATCAGAAAACCCGCTGAGGACCAGACAAACAGATTCCGGATACAATCGCTTCACTCTGGCCAGTAATTCAGCGCCGGTCATCTCCGGCATGCGGTAGTCCGAGATCACCACCTGGCAATTATTCTGCTGTAACACCTGCAGCGCCTCAGCTCCGCTGGCTGCGGTAAATACCCGATAACCCGAGCGTATCAGCAAACGTTCCAGCGCTTTGAGAATGGATACTTCATCGTCAACTAACAGGATTTTATTCGGCATTATCCGCTCCAGTGCGCAGCAGTTGCTGCACCAGCTGTAATAACTGCTCGTTGTCAAAAGGCTTAGGTAACGTAGCATCAGCCCCTAAAGCTCGTGCTTTGGCCAACTCGTCTGGCCCAAGGCCAGATATCACCAGAATCCGCACCGCCGCCAGTTCAGGCTGTTGACGGATAAAACTCAGCACTTCAAAACCATCGAGGCCCGGCATCGATAAATCGAGCGTGACCAAATCAGGCTTGCCGGTACTGATCTTGACGCCGGCCTGAAATCCATCAGCGGCAAAATCTAACTGGTAACCGGCACCGAACAGCACACGACGAATAGCATTGCGGTAAGCCATTTCGTCATCAATCACCAGAATGCGCGCCGACAGCATGGCATGTGGCACGGGCGTCTGCACGGACTGGCTGGTATCGATCAAGTCCTGCGGCATCGGCATCTGTTGCTGTTGTAAAAAGCGGATAAAGTCATCGAGCAGCACCCGATAATTACCCCGTCCCGGTAACTTGTGGCCCTTCAGCTGACCGTTGGCGATCCACCGGCTGACAGTACGGTGATGCACATCACAATAAGCGGCAATTTCACCGGGCTTCAAAGTTTTCATCGGGCTTTCCTGTGTGGGCAACTTGACTTCTGCATGGTATAGCATAAATTGTCTATTAAAGACAAATGCGACAAATGAGATATTTCAGGACTGCATATGGCTACTGATTCTATACAAGCGCTTCCGGTGTTGTTGTGTGTCGATGATGAGCCCGGCATCCTGAAGTCTTTGCAACGGTTGTTTATCGGCCAACCTATCCATCTCGAGTTGGCTGGTAGTGGCCGTCAGGCACTTGAATTGATGCAGCAAATGCGTGTGCAGGTCATTATTAGCGACATGCGCATGCCCGAAATGACCGGAGCTGAGTTTCTAGCACAGGCGGCACAGCAACAACCGGATTGTTACCGCATTCTGATGACCGGCTATGCTGACCTTGCGTCCACTGTTCAGGCGATTAATCTTGGAAAAATCCACCGTTATGTACAAAAGCCCTGGAACAACCAGGAATTGTTGACGCTGGTCGAAGAAGGGCTGGAGATGTTCCGGCTGATCAGGGCGAATAAACAGCTGACTGCGCAAGTTGCTAAACAAAATCAGGAACTGAAAGTACTGAACCACAATCTGGAAGAAATGGTACAACACCGGACTGCGCAACTGAAAAAGACGCTCTCACAGCTCAAAAGCCTGGTACAGCAACTCGAGACCGATCATAAAGCGACTCTCGAAGTCCTGTACAACATCATCAGTAACGATCCGGCACTATCCGGCGAGTTCGCATTAAATGTCAGCCAAACTTGTCTGGCTTTGGGCCGGCAAATGGGATTAGAAAGGCAACAGCGTCAGACGCTGCGCCAGGCCGGTCTGTTTTGCGAGCTTGGCAAAATCGGTCTGCCCAATACGGTAAAAGCGACGCCTTTTTATAAATTGTCGTCGCTGGAAAAATCTCAGTATCTGCAACACCCGCAATATGCCGAGGATATCCTCGCCCCCGCATTGCATCTGGCGCCTGTCCGCGAAGCCATTTCGCAACAATATGAACGTTTTAACGGCAGCGGGGAACCGTCGCATAAAGTCGGCACCGACATTAATATCAATGCTCGCGTGCTGGCTGTCGCCAGAGATTTCTGGATGTTTGTCTTTCAGCGTCTGAGCCAGCAAAGCCACAGTTACGACCAGGCCCTTGAACAAATAAGGCGCCAGCAAGGGACCTGGTATGACCCGGAGATTGTAATTGCGCTGTCTACATTAGTTCATACCGGTATGCGCATCGGCTCTGAACAAACTTATTCAGGCTTAAGTGTCGCTGAGCTGCTGCCGGGCATGCGTTTACAACATAATCTATACAACAATAAGAAACTGCTGTTATTACCCAAGGGTTCACTTCTCAATGCTGCAACCATCGATAGTCTTCGGCGCTATGAACTTAAGCACAAAATTACATTAGAAGTCCCTGTCGAGCACTCCGCGGAGATCGACCAGTCGGAAGAGGAATAGCTGATGTTCAACTTATTACAGATTGATGCGACCGACAGCCAGGCGATGACAGCCAGCCTCAACGCAGCTTTTCACGGGAAACCTGCCAGTTTACTGATCGCAACCGGCAATGTTGCCAGTATGAAAATCCTGCAAGAACTCGAAGATCCGCAACGCTTTAGTACCAACTGGATAGCATGCAGTTCTTGTATCGGTGCAGCCTCATCTTTCGGAGTTGACCAGGTTTCAGACCGCAGACTCACACTGCTGGTGGTCGAAGATCCCGCAGGCAGTTATGGTGTTGCCAGTGTTGTGCAGGTTCCGGGCGACATCGTTCAGCAGGCCGCAGCAACAGTGAAGGCTGCCATTCTGCGAGCCAAACGCCCGGCAGAGTTACCAGCCCTGATATGGTGCATGCAAGCCCCGGGGTATGAAGAGCAGATTATCGCTGGCATCCAGCAGGTTGTGGGTGATCAGGTTCCGATTTTAGGTGGAAGTGCAGCAGATGATGCTGTCACCGGTGAGTGGTGCCAATACGATGGCCAACAATTGGCGGGAAACTTATTGGTGATTGCCGTGTTATATCCAACAGTCGCCATCAGTAGCTACTTCAGCAGTGGGTATGGTACAGAACCGTTCAGCGGCACCGTGACAGAAGTCCAGGGCCGGCGTATTACCAAAATCAACAACCAAAGCGCTTTAGAGGTCTATAACAACTGGTTGCAGCAAACCGGAGCGCCACAACAAGCGCCAGGGCAAGTGATGAGTGACTGCACCTATTATCCGCTCGGACGTCAGCTTGCCGCGAAAGACATCCCGTTTTCTCTGCTTAGCCTGCCTACCAACATCCACAATGACGGCGGCATTGAGACATTATCTGAAGTGCAGCCCGGCGATGTGGTGACGTTGATGTCTGGCTCTAAAGAGCAGTTAGTTCGCCGCGCCAGCCACGTCGTTCGTGTCGCAACTAATAATTTACGTCTGCGTCATCAGACCGAACCTGCTGCAGCCCTTATTGTTTATTGCGCTGGCTGTATGCTGGCAGTGAGAGCAGAAATTGAACAGGTGCAACGCTCCTTAACTGAAGCACTGCCAGGCCTGCCTTATCTGGTGGCGTTTACTTTTGGCGAACAAGGGTGTTTTGCCGACGGTTATAACCGCCACGGCAACCTGATGATTTCTGCCGTTCTGTTTGGCCAGCAGCACCAGGAGAGACTGCCATGACATTACCTGAACTCTGGCAGGAAAAAATTCTACAACTGACTTATGAAAAACAGCAACTTGAGCAGTTCCGCCAGCTCAATGAGTTACTCAGTCGCGGGCTGGCGGCGATTCTATCTTCAGAGCAACAAGAAACGCTGTTTAGCAAACTATTTGATGTGGTAACCCATGTCATAGATTACGACGCCATCCTGATCCTGCAATTAAATGACCAGCAAACCACTGCGCAATTGCTGGCTTGCCTGCCAGCGACTTTACCTACAGCCGACCTCACAATAGACGCAAGTTGTCCGTTGTTTCGACAGGATTTAAATTTGTTTGATCTGTCACTGCTGGATTGGTGGCAACAGCTTTTACCACTGACGGCCGGTTATAAATCTGCCCTGACCTACCCGCTGCACACGCCGCAATCGGCTTACACCATGATTTTGCTGTCACGCCGGATCGGTGCATTCTCCGCTAACAGTGCTGTAATTTTACGTTCGTTCAGTACTTTTATTGCCAGTACACTCTCGCAGTTGGAAAAGCGTAAACTGCAGGATGAACGCGATACATTGCGGGCACAACAACACCGCATTGAGCAAAGCCTGTTACGGCAGGAAAAAATGGCTGCCATCGGTCAGCTGGCGGCAGGCGTAGCGCACGAGCTGAATAATCCACTGGGTTTTATCTACTGCAACCTCAATACGCTCAAACATTATCTGCAACAATACGACAGCTTTATTCAGTCGAGCGTAGCCGCTCATCCCGAACTAATCCCGCAAGCCAAGGCTCTGCAACTGGATTATATCCGCAGTGAGAGCAAGGACCTGTTAGAAGAATCACTGGAAGGAGCACGACGCGCCCGAGACATTATCAATAATTTGCGTACTTTCTCCCATCCGGATGAAAAGACCATGCAGGAGATTGACTTCGGAACTCTGCTCAAAGATACAGCACGAATCGCCCAAACTCAGGTGAAACACAACGCCAAAATACAGCTGGATTTGCCGGACTCGCCAGCAATGGTGTGCGGCAATTCCACACAACTCAGTCAGGTCTTACTGAATTTACTGATGAACGCCAACCAGGCAATTACCAACGGCAAAGGTGAGATCCGGCTGATACTGCGCGAAACATCAGGACTGTGGCAGCTACAAATCACGGATAACGGCTGCGGGATTGCCGAACATGTGGCAGCGCATATTTTTGAGCCGTTTTTTACCACTAAACCGGTCGGTCAAGGCACCGGGCTGGGTCTGTCGATGTCCAGAGCTATTGCTGAGCAACATGGCGGCAGTCTGATGCTGGCCAGTTCCGGTAGCACCGGTTCCAGCTTTGTATTAACACTGCCGGCACTGGAGCAGTGCTGATGGTTTGGCTCAGTAAAGCATTGACGCTCAAAAGGCTGAAATATTGGTTGCTGTTGGTCTTACTCGGGACTTTAGCCAATATTACCGTCGTTGATCTGCCATTTGTTGTGCCCTTTAGTGTTGGAAACATAGCGTTATTCCTCATTTTGTTGCGGCTGGGACTCTTCTGGTCAATACCGGCTGCCGGTTTGATATTATTGCCGCTTTATCAAAATCTGGCGTTTGCAGCCAGTCTGTTGCAGCTTGCTGTATTGTTATGTTTTAACCAGGCTATCCGGCGGCACAGTATCGCTGCGGTGCTGACCTATGCTGTTGCGAGCACCTTACTTTTTGGCCAGCTCGCTCCGGCAAAAATTTCTGCAGAGCCCCTGTACTTGCTTCTGCACTCAGGTCTGAGTACTGCGGTGTTCGCATTTTGTTTGCGATCGATGCTGCTCCTAGACACATTGACGCATTCAAATCATTCTGAGCAACAACCACTGACATTGCAGCTGTCACATCGGGTCGCCATGTACAGCAGCATTCCTTCGACCTTATTGATTGCACTGGTGCTACATGGGGCAATAGCACTGGATCTCTCTCGAGCATCTTTACGTTATCAGGCAGAACAACATCAGTTAGCGCAACAGATAAGCTTACGTTTATTGAGTTATCAGACACAGCTGAACTTAGCTGCCGAAATGCTTGAATTGGCAGCACCTTCGCAAGTGTTACAAATGCTGACAGTGCAACGGCCAGAATTTATTTCGGCTTTAATCACCGATGCCCGGGGCGAAGTCCTGCATTTTTACAAAGCTGATTTACCCCAAACAGCCAGATCCGGTACCAATGTATCGGACCGGCCATATTTTTTTCAGCCGAAAAAAACTGGCCAAGCCTTTATCAGTGATACTTTTTTAGGCCGAAACCTTGGTCAGGATCAGCTGTTTGCAGTCAGCATACCGTTGCAGGACCCACAAAAAGGTTTTCGGGGCGTGCTTGAGGTGTCCATCGATCTGAAGGCGCTGACCGCGACAATGACAACCACAGATGTAGACATCTCTCACCGGGTATTACTGGACCGTGAAAGGAAAAAGATTTGGGGCACTGCCGACACCCGTCCACTCGGCGAGGTTTGGTCTGTCAGTACACAATCAGACCCAGCTGCGCGAAAATTTCTGCGCAATAGCTGGTTTAACAGCGCAGGCCCCATCACGCTGACCCAGAATGCCGCCCATCTATTGCAGCTGCATGCCGTGAATCCGGGACAATGGCAGTTGAAGTATTTTATCGATACTGATGCCTTTATACAGCGCTATCATGTGTTTCTTGCCATCGCCATGCTGATAGCTCTATTGCTGCTAGAGGCCATCACTGCTCTTTCCCGATCATTTGTGAGCCGTTATACAGTGGCACTTGAACAACTGGCTGAAAATGCATCCGGCTGGCAGCCAGATGATATGCCACAACCACGGCTCTCGTTTGAACAATCAGCAAAGGAGATTGAAACTCTGGCCAATACGCTCAGTGAGATGCAGCACCGTGTGCGTGGCTCACGGCGGGCCATGCAACATTCGATGCAACAAATAGTCATGTTGAACAATGAATTGGAACAGAGAGTCCAACTTCGTACTGAGGAACTCAGCAAAGAACGAGACCGCGCACAGCAACTTGCATCCGTCAAAACCCGCTTTCTGGCGAATATGAGTCATGAGATCAGGACACCCATCACTGTAATTAAAGGCTTTACTGAACAATTAATGCACAAAGTTACAGCTGCAGAATTACCCCTGGTGCATCGGATCCAACAAAATACCGAGCATTTACAACGATTGGTCGACGATATTCTCGATACCGCGAAAATCGACGAAGGCAAAATGAATCTGGAGCTTCAGGCCGTCGCTCTCAGCAGCTTTATTGAAGACCTGATCAGCAGTATCAGTGCACTGGTTGCCCAAAAGCAGCTGCGGTTAATCAGCCGCTTTAGTCTTAATCAGGAAGTTTCAATCACAGCCGATCCCTTTCGTTTAAAGCAAATTTTATTAAACCTGCTGAGTAATGCGATTAAATTTACGGCAAAAGGCGACATCACATTGGATGTGAAACAAAACATTCGTGGTGACATTGAAGTCGCAGTTATCGATCAAGGCATTGGGATGAAACCCGAACAGCTGACTCAGCTGTTTTCTGCTTTTACGCAAGCAGACAGCAGTACCAGCCGTAACTTCGGGGGAACTGGTTTAGGTCTTTATATCAGCCGTCAATTGGCTGAAGCGATGCAAATACAAATAGATGTGGCCAGCGAGCCGGGGATAGGTTCTACATTTACCCTGATAATCCCCGCTTCGCTGATACAAAATACTGCTCAGATCACACAACAACAGCCGCAAACTCACCAGCCAATCAAGCTAGTGCCAGCCAAAGTGTTGATTGTTGATGATGTCGCTGATATCCGCGCTTTGATTGCTTCCTATCTGGAGCAACAACCACTGAGTCTGCATTTCGCTGCAGATGGTATGGCAGCAATCGAAATTTGCCGGCAACACAAGTTTGATTTGATCCTGATGGACCAACAGATGCCGGAGTTAGATGGCTTCAATGCGGCCCGACAACTCCGTGACATGGGGCTGAGCTGCCCTATCATTTTACTCAGCGCCGACGTCTTTGAAGATCCTGGTAAACAACTGGATAAAGTCTTCGATTTAACAATGACTAAGCCATTTTCGAAGCAACAACTACTGCAAGCAATAGCAGCACAGCAGGTGAAATACGCAACCGATAGTTCTCAAAGCATTGCATTGACTGACGTTAGCATCACCTCGGCAGGAACAGATAACGACGACTTACTCGTTGAATACCGCGAGTCCCTCCCTGCATATGTCGAGAAAATAGATAAATTGATCACGCAACAGGAACTCGACAAACTTCAGCGTTTACTTCACCAAATCAAAGGTACAAGTGCATGTTTTGGTTTAACAGAGATCAGCGAAAGTGCGCACAGAGCGCTACAGGCACTGAAAACAGGCAGTTTGGATCAGGTCGCTATCTCTCAGTTGCAAAATCACCTGTCTGATGCAGGAACCTAGAAACCGGCGTATCGCCGGTTTTTCGCAGTTTTGCTACGGCCGGATCTTTGACAGTTTCACACTAATTTCCTGCAACGACAGGACATGATTGACGGCACCTAACTTAATCGCTTCTTTAGGCATGCCAAAGACCACTGAACTCGCTTCGTCCTGCGCATAAGTCACAGCTCCCTGTTCCTGCATTTCCAGTAAACCACGGGCGCCGTCATCGCCCATCCCTGTGAGGATAAAACCGCTTGCTGCAGCGCCGATTTCACGCGCGACCGAACTGAACAACACATTGACTGACGGCTTATGCCGCGAGACTGGTGGTCCATCTCTGACGACGGTATAGAGCTCATGCCCCCGCTTTTCGACCTGCAAATGCAAACCTCCCGGCGCGATATAAGCATGACCCGACCGCATCAGTTGATTGTCTTCCGCTTCGACCACAGTCATCGCCGAAATATGATCCATTCGCTCAGCAAAGGCCTTGGTAAAAGCAGCCGGCATGTGCTGCACTATAGCAATCGGAGGCAATGTCGCAGGAACTTTACTCAGGATAAACTCGAGGGCTTGTGTCCCTCCAGTTGACGTGCCAATCACTAATAATCTGGCTTGGTCATGCTGATCGTGATTTGTAGCTCTTGCCAGCAGTTGTTGCTGTGCAGCATGGTTCAGCGCGCCGCTCTGTTGTTGCTTCACTATTTTGGCTTTCGCTGCTGATTTGACAGCCTGAATAATGTCGCGCCCAACCCGGAGGAGGTCTTCTTTAGACGACATCATCGGCTTTGCAAATATCTCTACGGCGCCTGCCGCCAGCGCCTCGACCGAACTACGTGCCCCTGACATGGTCAGCGACGAACAAATAATGACCGGTAATGGGCGACTACGCATCAACGAGCGCAGAAATGTCAGACCATCCATTCCGGGCATTTCAATATCAAGGACCAAAACATCTGGCCATTGTTGTTCCATGGCACGCATTGCAAATATCGGATTACTGTGCGCGCCGATCAGGGATAACTCGGGATCTGCTGACAGTAACTGCCCCAGTGTTTGTCGGATCACGGCAGAATCATCAACCAGCATTACTTTAATTTTAGTTGTCATATCGACCTGCCTTTGCAGAAATCACCTGAGAGAACGCACCATGATGCAGTGAGTTTTTATTCAGTTGACATTGACCATTTTCGAGGTCAACGCTCAGATACCGGTAACAATTTCCACCAATATCCTGGTGCAATATATCAACCTGATGTTTGTTGAGCACATCCATCACTTTGTGCAAATTTTGCTCGCCGATCTTCAGTGATTGAGCAATCGGCCTCTGCTGCTCCAATGGCGTACCAAACATATCGCCGCCCCCATATAACCGCAGCTCACACTGTTGTAATGTCGCGCCGTAGCTTTCTAAGTCTCTGCAAAACAGGTTGATTGATTCGTCTACAAAACGACCGCTCAACATGCCCTGCTTTGCCCGCAGCCGGGAAGGTAGCATGGCATGGGACACCCCCAGCCAATGCACAGACGGTAAAAAAACTACAAGACTGATGCATGAACCAAGAATGGTAGTCAGCCGGCCAACCCGGCATTCTCCGGTCCACATGTCTCCCGGGTTCAAAAACACCTGATAAGTCATGCCTGGGCTAACCGATAAACCGCAGGCCGTACCGATACCAGCGCATCAGTGATGCCATTCAGGCTCTCAGAGTGCCCGACAAACAGGAACCCGTCAGGCTGTAACACCTCTAACAGGTGATTGATGATGGTTTTTTTGCCGGCGGCATCAAAGTAAATCAGTACGTTACGTAAAAAAATCAGGTCATATTTTTTCTTGCGGCGCACAGGTTCCATCAGGTTGTGCGCGTGCAGACTCAAGCGCTGGCGTAAGCAGTCATCAACTAACAGATATCCATCAAACTGCCCTAGCCCTTTGAGACAATACTTACGTAATAAAGACGAAGGCACTTCTCTTGCCCGGGATAGAGGATACAACCCTTGTGCTGCCGTCGCTAACATTCTGTTAGATAGATCACTGGCATCAACCTGCCAGAGTTTGTCGCCAAAATGCTCGGCCATTAACATGGCAATGCTGTAGGGTTCTTCGCCAGAGGAGCTCGCGGCGCTCCAGATCTGCGGAATATGACCGGGCCAGCCCTGGTCCAATAGTTCCTGCAAGAAATCAAAGTGACGTTGTTCACGGAAAAAATAGGTTTCGTTGGTTGTCAGCAGATCCACAGCAAGCTGACGTTCCAAGTGGTTTCCCTGTGTCGTAATAAAACGCAGATAGGCACCAAAGTTTTCTAACTGCAGAACTTTAAGCCGGGGAGCCAGTCTTCCGCATACTAAACTGCGTTTATTCATGCCGAGCCGGATGCCCGACTCAGCATAAAAAAACTGACTGATGGCGGCAAAGTCGCTTTCACTAATCGCCTGAACATTCATCTGCCACCCCCGGTTTAAAACCGGCCGAAACTATTCGGATCAACAGCCGCGGAACCTCGGGTGAGCCGGGTAACGTTTGATGCCGAAGGCGACTTACTCAGAGTTGGACGGGAAAACTGAATGAGTGATTGTCCCTCGCTATTGTCCAGCTGAAAGAAGCTCACCAGTTGCATCAGCATTTCCGCCTGACCAGACATTTCCTCAGCGGTCGCAGCCAGTTCCTCAGACGCAGAAGCATTTTGCTGTGTCGCCTGGGTCACCTGAGACATTGATTCATTTATCTGGCCAACTCCGGCAGATTGTTCATCAGAGGCTGCAGCAATTTCCTGCACTAATTCTGACGTTTTGCCAATCGCAGGCACTATTTCTTTGAGTAAATCTCCTGCCCGTTCGGCTTTTTGCACCGAACCGCTGGCCAGCTCTGATATTTCCTGCGCAGCAACCTGCGAGCGCTCCGCCAGTTTACGAACTTCGGCGGCGACAACGGCGAAGCCTTTGCCATGCTCGCCGGCTCTCGCAGCTTCGATCGCCGCGTTTAAAGCCAACAAATTCGTTTGATAGGCAATATCATCAACAATGCCAATTTTTGAAGCGATTTGTTTCATGGCCAGCACTGTGTCGACGACAGCACGCCCACCCTCGGCGGCTTCGCCGGCCGCTTTTGACGCCATGCCGTCAGTGATTTTTGCGTTATCCGCATTTTGTGAAATCGAAGCGGTCATTTGCTCAACTGCTGCCGATGTTTCCTCAACAGAGGCTGCTTGCTCACTTGCTCCCTGTGCCAGAGATTGAGCGGTCGACGATACCTCAGTGGATGCCTGTGCCAGTGCTTCTGAGTTTGATCTGACATCGGCAATGATCCGTCTTAGGCTCTCAATAGTGCCGTTGACGCTGTCTTTGAGTCCGGCATAGACGCCCTGATAATCGCCTTCGACTAATACGGTCAGCTTACCTTGCTGTAAACCATTCATCACAGTTGCGGTTTCCTGAATGGGTTTTTCGGTAAAGGCCAGCACTTCGTTAAAGCTATCGATCATTTCGCGGAAGGTATCTGCAAAGCCAGTTGCATCGACCCGATACTGCAGATTGCCCTCTTTAGCACTTTGACCTACGGCGCCGAGTAACTCAGCGAGCCTTAACAGATTTGCTTTCGTTGCATCAGCCGCAACAGTGATGGCTGCTTTTTCGTTCGGCAATCTTGCCATATCGCTTTTGAAATCACCGATGCCATACGAAGTGGTCACTTTGACATAGTCTTTCATCATATCGACATGGGACTGCACCAGCCGGTTGATTTGGCCACACACCGAGCTGAACGCACCTGCAAAATCACGCTCATTTAATTGGAAACTGCTAAACCCTTCATCATGTTTCAGCGTCATTTCAGCGATCGCTGCGGCAAGTTGATTTAATACATCGGTTAAGTTCTGAGAGCACCCTGCAAGATCACCCAGCAGACCCTCTGCTTTTAATTGCGGGCGAACCGACAAGTCGCCGACGCTGACTCCGCGGATCACAGCAAGGTTATCACGCAACACTAAATCGAGTTGTGTCAGCAGCTGATTAGAAAGCAATGCAATATCACGGGCAATGCCATCGAGCGCCTCTGCATTAACAAGTTGCGAAAAATCCCCTTTCGCCGCAGATGTAAATGAATGGCCAAATTGTGCAGCGAGCAGCTTCTCCCTTTGTATTTCTACGGTGAGATCCTGCCATTCAATAGCTGTACCTATGTGTTGTCCGTGCATCATCAGGCTGTTTTGACTCAGACGGAAAGTTCTGTCGCCAAGCTTTAGCGTTACCACGGACATCCCACGGGTTGCAGGATTAAAAAACATCTCGATCGATTCGCCAATCAGCCGTTGCAGCGAAAATGATGGGATCTGGCTCCGGATCTCAGGCTCAGCCTGCTGCAGCAAACGTTGCAGCGCCGGATTGAGATAAGTCACGCTTCCTTGTTCATCCGCCAGCATCACACTGGTATTCAGGAATTCAAGAGCGGCCGACGGCACTGCCCGGCGTTGGACTTCCAACAGCAACAAATCCACCTCTGCAGCCAATGGCTGGCAGTCTCCCTGAAATTCCTCTACCTGCAGCGCTTCATAGTGCTGACTTTGACGCTGCTTTTGCAGAACCCGGGTTAACTGGCTGGTTTGCTTGTCGGAAAATAGACGTAAAATACCCATAATGTCACCTCAGATGGTAGTCGTTGTACGCTGACGCTCTGTTGCCTGTACATGGATTTGCACCAGGCGAGGAATGTCGAGTATCAATGCGATATCACCGGAACCCAGAATGCTGGATCCGCTAATGCCCTGTAAAAACTGGAATAATTTGCCCAATGGTTTGATAACGGTTTGGAATTCACCCAATAACTGGTCGACAACTAAACCTGCGCTTTGTTTTCCATAGCGCACAACCACAATGCTGCGGCGGTCACTGGCTGCGGCACCGAGCCCAAACATTTGATTCAAAAAGATAAATGGCAAGACTTCGCCGCGCAGATTCAGGTAACCGGCGTCTGTATCAAGTGCCATATCAGCCGGCAACTCGATACATTCATTCACCATGTCCAAAGGGATCACAAAGCGGGACTGACCAACTCGCACCATAAAACCGTCGATAATGGCTAATGTCAGTGGCAAGCGCAGCTGAAACTGGGTACCGGCGCCTGGCTCTGAACTGATATCCACTGTGCCACGCAAAGCTTCGATATTGCGACGCACCACATCCATGCCGACGCCCCGGCCTGACAGGTTACTCACCGTATCAGCCGTGGAAAAACCGGGTTCGAAGATCAATTCGTCGATTTGCCGCAGAGTCAGCTCAGCACCGGCACTGATCAGTCCCTGGCTTATCGCTTTATGCCGGACTTTATCGCGGTTTATACCGCGACCATCATCGCGGATTTCTATAACGATACTGCCGCAATCATGGTACGCCCGCAGCAACAAGCTACCATGTGCACTCTTTCCTGCCGCGATTCGTTCGGACGCGCTTTCAAGCCCGTGATCCATTGCATTTCTCACCAGATGCATCAGCGGATCACTGATACGTTCAACCATCGACTTATCGAGTTCAGCATCCGCGCCTTCGATCACCAGATGGACGTCTTTCCCCAGTTCAGCAGCGATATCATGGACCACTCGCTGGAACCTATTAAATGTTTCACCGATTTGCACCATCCGCAGTTGCAGGGCACTGCCCTGAATATCATCCACCAGCTGCTGAACCTGCTGCACCCGCTCAGTTAAATCACTGTTGTTAAATTGCCGGCTGTGCTCGTGCAAGGTCGCAGTCGCAATAAGCAACTCACCCAATTGATTCACCAGCGTGTCCAGCTTATAAGCGGGCAAGCGCATCATGCGTTGATCTATCTGACGCGGCTGGTTTTTATTCTCTGCTTTTGTCTCGCTGCGTGGCAGCAAAGAGGGCGTTGTGCCGGCAGATACTTCAACCGGAACTTTCAGCAAACCCAACGCCTGCCATCGTTGTTTTAACTCTTGCGCCAACGCTGGACTCTCAAGGCTATCAAGAAAAAGTTGCTGGGCTTCAACCGGACTATCGTGGTTAAAAATGGCGCAAAGGCTATCCTGGCGGATAAATTCAAGCGCTTCCAACAGCGTGGCCTCTGCAATATCTTCCATCAGCAGATCAAGCATCAGCTGACAGGTTTCCGCTTGTGCTGGTGCAATCTGTGTCAATGGCTGTACCTGTCCGGCATACCAATATTCCCGGCACACAGCAGCATGCTGACGCAAATACCGCACCAGGATGACGGGGTCCAGACCGTCGGTAAAGCAACTGGCGGAGAGCTTCAGAAAAACGTGACAGCTTGATTTTTGTTTTGCTGATCCGGCGCTGGGAGATGCAATGTCGTTTTCAGACGACTGCGCAGACTGCTGCAACAGCGGCCTGAGCTGATTGAGTAGTGCATCACCGGCCTGAAGCAGATCAGCTGCAGGCTCAGCGGACACTTCGGCGCAATGCAGCAGACTCGCGATATGATCATTACAACGCAGCAGCAATTGCGAAAGGGAACGATCAACCACCAGCTTATTACTACGTAGTTGTTCAAACGCAGTTTCAACCAGATGGGTAAAGTGCACAACATGATCCAACCCAACAACGCCAGCCGACCCTTTAATTGTGTGCGCGGCCCTGAACATCGCATTAATATCTTCGGCGGTCACTTCACCCGGCGACTTCTCCAATGCCAGCACGCCACGTTCCAATTGTTCAACGAGCTCGCGGGCTTCTGTCAGAAATACTGCAACGAGTTCACTCATGTTCAGCATACTGCAGACCTCCCACACGATAGCCCTGTTCTATCAGCTGATCAGCTAACCATGCAGCGATAAGATGACTTTCAGGACCCGCCTGAATCGCTAAACTGGGTATTGGTAAAGATTTGAGCAGACTCAGCAGCAACTGAAACCCTGCACCGTCCAATTCCTGTAGCTCAGATAAATCCAGATTCAGCTGTTCGGGCTGATGCTGAGCGATAACCTGCCAACGACCGGCATAATCCTGAACTTCGTAGATGGTCAGGGAAGGCGGAAATTTTAGCGTCTCTGCAGACATAAGACCTCCTCAGGCCAGTAATCTGGACACCGTCATTAACAGTTGCTCGGCTTTAAACGGCTTCACCATCCATGCTTTTGCGCCATGGGCTTTACCTTGCGCCATAAAATTGTCGCCCGACTCACTGGTCAACATCACAAATGGGGTGAAACGGTAAGCGGGCTCGCCTTTGACGTGCTGTAACAGCGTTAAACCATCCATATTCGGCATGTTCAAATCGCTGATAATCAGGTGGACTTTTTTACCATTCAGTTGTTTTAAAGCCTCTACACCGTCACAGGCATCCAGCACTTCGTACCCCTCTCCGACGAGGGTCATTCGGGCAACCTGGCGGATCGAAGCAGAATCATCAACGACTAGAATTGTTTTAGACATGATACAGTCCTCAGAAAAAAGTAATGTCCTGCGGGCTGTGCTGCAATGACTCTGCAGGCCTCGCCGCCTTGTGTAATTCACGCTCATCCTGCATCGTGTATGACTGGTATAAATTCACCGCAATTTGTTCGACATCGCTAAGTGTTATCGCCGTGCCAGAAAGATGTAATTGCTGCAATTGCTGCAGAACCGTCACGATATGGCTAAGTCGCTGACTGACACGATCCTGAAACTGGAAATCAGTGATAGCATCCTGCAGCTTGTCTTGAACCTGACTTTGCGTTTTTTCAAGCTGACCGATAGTGCCGCACAGTTCATTGGTCATGTCCGTCAAGCCGCTCATAACCGAGCCGATGTGCTGATTTGCGTCAGCCATCAGCTGCTCGTCCAATTCGCCGCTGCTTTGCAGTTGGCCCGAACTGCCGGCGATGGCCTGCATTAACGTCTGCATACGGCTAATAATGTCGCTGGCAGCTTGTGATGTGGTATCAGATAACTCGCGGACACGCTCAGCTACAACAGAAAAGCCACGCCCCGCTTCGCCAGCACGGGCGGCTTCGATCGATGCATTCAGAGACAGCAAAGTAATTTCTTTGGAAATGCGCTGGATAATTTCAGTCTGATGTTTGAGCGCGCTGGCGGCCTGAGCCACCTGTTGATTAGATTCCAGTAGTAGCGTTTTCCTCGCGAGCGCTTGTTGCAGCATTTGCAGCACCTGCGCCAGCGACACTTCAGTTTTGGCAGCAAAACTATCGCTGTCAGGTTCAAAGCGTTTGGCCGCGCTTTGCGCCAGCTGCATGCTTTCTCTTACGGAAATAAACAACAAGTTAAAATCTTCGACCAGACGATTTACCGATTGATCGCCCAATTGCTTACCGTGACCGAGTTGCGCAACCAGGGTGTCAAACAGCAAATTCTGCGCAGCGACCGTCTCTGCGCCTGATGTCAATGCGCTGACCGGAGCATCTTCGACAGTATCCCCGGCATAGACCTGAAGTTGTGGGCCGCGGCAACAGGAAAATGCTGCTTTTTGCAGGCGAAGAGTAAAAAGCAACACTGCCGCAGTAAATAGCATGGTCCAATGCACCAGGCTTGCTGCGGTGCTGAGTAAAAATAGGATGAGCACCATATGTTGTGCCCGTGGCCCACTGATAGGTGCCACCTCAGCCGGATAACCAGGCTGTGTGGTCCACAACTGACCACGGGCGAGGCCTAACATTATGCGACCTGCTCTGATGCTGATTTTTCCTGACTCAACGCAACTAACCCGGCCATTTCATCGACGGAAAGTACCCGCTCCAATGCCAGAATCATCACCAGCCGATCCTGAATGCGTGCCATTTGACGGATAAAGTCAGTCCGGATGCGGCTACCGAAGTTAGGTGCCGCCGCTAAGTCTTTGGCAGAAAGTTCCAGGACTTCATTGACAGCATCCACAACGACACCCAATTCAATTTTGCCGTCTTCGGTGTCGAGCTCAACAATCACTACGCAAGTACGTCGGCCGGCGGTCAGTTGCTCGCCATAGAGCCGGGCGGCTAAATCAATCACCGGAACCACAGCTCCACGTAGATTAATGACCCCCCTGACAAACAAGGGCAGCATCGGTATTTTGGTAATATTGCCAAATTCAATAATTTCTTTAATTGCCAGAATGCCGAGCGCATAACACTCGCCGCCGGAATTAAAAGTGAGGTACTGACCGACGTTGCCAAGCACGCCTGAGTGGTCGGATTCTGCGCGATTAGAACTACTGCTACTCATTTGCATCATTAGCACCTGTCTCATTTGTCCTCTAAAATCAGTTTAGAGTGAATTTATCATTTATGTCAATTATATCGTTTTAATTATTTTATGGCGCAATAATGGCCGATATTGCGAAATAACCTAGCGAAAGCGTCAAATAATTGATAAATTTGACAATTCATCTTGATAGCTGGAGGCAACGATGAGTAATGACGGCTGGTCGGACAAATCCGAGAAATACTGTAGTACCACGGAAGCGGCGCGTTTACTGGGCGTTTCTGTGGGAACAGTGCAACAAATGGTTGAATCCGGGAAGCTTATCGCCTGGAAAACTAACGGTGGGCACCGGCGTATTTTATTGCGGTCTATACAGCAGCAACGTGAACCCGTATCAACAGCCGTGCTGCCAATCAAATCAGATCCCGATGGCCGCCTGCAGGTAGTTATCGTCGAAGATGATGATTTCATGCGAACTTTGTATAAACGTGAACTGGAAAATATGGCACTGCCATTGACTCTGGAGCTTTTCGATAATGGTTTAGAAGCCATGCTGAGACTCGGAGCCGGCTTTCCACATCTACTGATCCTCGATCTCGAACTCCCCTACATAGATGGTTTTGAAATGCTCAAACATATCAAAACACACAAGGAAAATGACTTCAGGCATATTATTGTGGTCAGTGGGCTTGACGACAGTACACTCAAGCAGCATGAAACCGTTTTAGGTGATGTCACTGTGCTGAAAAAACCGCTGGACAGCGCAGTGCTTAAGGGATATTTGTTAGCTTTAAAGCATATTTATCTGTAACCGGCTGCAAAGTCAGAGCTGTTGCAGGAGTTGTTCAACCAGGCGTGCAGCACTCAGGCAATGTTGCCAGCATTCCTGATAATCATTGTCGCAGGCGTCACCATTCTGACGACGTGCAGCGAGTTCTAAAGCTTTGAGACTCTTTGCGAACTCAGTCAATCCGACAAAACTACTGGAAGATTTCAGTTTGTGTGCAATCGCTGATATTTGCGCCATATTTCCGCTAGACACTGCACGCACAAGCTCTGGCATATGTTGCCGATAGCTCCGGGTATAGTCTGCCAACACTTCATCAACCGCATCTGTTCCAACGGTTTTGGCCAGTGTGTCTCGGTCAAATCGAACATCTGCGGTTGTTTTTTGGTCGATAGCAGTGGTGGCTGACTCGAGACATCGCACGTATTGCTCCGGATGCAGCCACTGAGCCAGCGACTGTTCGAGCTTTACAATCGGTAGCGGTTTGGTCAGACAACCATTCATACCGGCTTCATAACATCGCTGCTGTTCTTCCTGCATGACATTAGCAGTTAACGCCAGCACCGGGATCGGTGGCAAATTTAGCAAATTTTCAATGTCCCGCCATGCCCGGCAAAACTCATAGCCGTCCAGTAATGGCATATGCAAGTCAGTCAGGATCAGGTCATAACGATTTTGCTGAGCAAATTGCAACCCCTGTACACCATCCGCTGCAACATCGGATTGATATCCGAGCTGAAGCAGCATCTGCCTGATCACAATCTGATTCGTACTGTTATCTTCCAGCACTAAAATCCGTTGGCTAAAACCAGGCTTCGCAGAAACTGAATTCTGTACAGGCGCTGCTGCCGGTTCCCCTGCACTAAACAGCAGGTTGATCGCGTCAAAAAGAGCACCACAGGTTAATACGTTGGCATCCAGATACACTTGTTTCTCAGCAACTAATCGTGGCTTTCGCCGTCTGCCACGGCCCATAACTACGACACCATGTTGCGGGTATCTAGCACGGATCCGGGAAGCAAGATCAATCCAGCCGTCTGGCAGCTCTGAGCCGGAACAGTCAATCAACCAGGCACACGCCTCACTTGTTGCAGGAGCAATGAGGTCTGGTTGCTGAGTCAGCTGCACGCTGCATCCGGCAGCTTGCAGATAAATGCCCCATTCCGTTGCCTGCTCAGAACTCTGACTGCTGACAATGACGACCTCTGTCGCCATGATAGCTTTGGTAGGTGGCAACTGACTCTGTAACACTTGCAGCGGTAACATCACTTTGAATTCACTGCCCAGATCAGGCTGACTGTTAACTTCAATTAGCCCGCCCATCAGATGGACGAGTTGTTGGCTGATTGAGAGCCCAAGCCCGGTACCACCAAATCGACGACTTGTGGAGTCATCTGCCTGCACAAACGGCTTGAATAACCGCTGCAAACTGGTTTCGGACATACCAATGCCGTTATCTTTCACCGAAAAACACAGTAAAACATCGTGTTCATCCCAATCCAAAACGGTGAGGGCTACATGAACCTTCCCCTGACGCCCGGTGCCGGCGCTGAATTTTATGGCGTTGCTCAGCAGGTTCAGCAGAACCTGACGAAGCCGTCCACCATCGGCCATCACCCGCAGAGGTACAGCTGGATCAACAAAAAAGCTAAGATAAATCTGTTGCTTAAGCGCGAGCTCATCCAAAACACTCATAATCTGATGAAGTAGTTCAGATAGATCGCAAGGCTCATGGATTACGGCCAGCTTACCGGCGTCAAGCTTTGAAAAATCGAGAATATCATCAATCACTGTCAGTAAGGCGGTAGCGGATTCCCGCATCACTTTAATATTTGCCTGTTGCTGGGGCTCGGTCAGTCCCGCGCTGAGCACATCTAACATACCCAATACACCATTCATGGGTGTGCGGATCTCGTGACTCATATTTGCGAGAAAACTACTTTTGAAGCGTGACGCCTGTTCCGCTTGTTCTTTTGCCAACCGCATTTCTTCTTCAACAGCTATCTCTGCAGTGATGTCAGACAAATGGCCATGCCAGAGTACATCGCCACTGGCGAGTTGTTCAGGCTGTGCTTTGCCCTGGTACCAGAGATATTCCCCGTCTGCTGACCACAGCCGAAATCTGGCCTGTAACACTTGCAGAGACTTTGATGACTGATCCAGGCGTTGGCCTAGCACCTCCAGATCATCCGGGTGGACTTTTTGCAAAAAGGGGCTGGCGTCTTTGCGTAATTCGTCGAGAGATAGACCGAATAATTGTTCGGCTTGCGGGCTCAGATAGGGAAAACTCCGGTTGCCATTGACTTTGCGTAAGTACTGAAACACGACACCGGGCACACATGAAGTTAAAGTTTCCAGCTGCAGCTGAGCCTGCATCCGGTCGGTCACATCAAAATAAAGACCCAGTAGTTTTTGTCTGCCACCAGGAAAACAGCGGATCTGACCGCGACTATGGATCCAAACCCAATATCCGGCCCGGTGACGCAGCCGTCCGACGCAGTCATAAATTGCTGCCTGCCCCCGCAGGTATTGGCTGAATGCGCTGCGGCAACGATGAACATCATCAGGATGCATTTGCTGAAACAGCCATTGCTGAGTCAGCTGTCCGGTTTCTGCCGGTGAAAGTCCCAACAGCTTATAGCCCGCAGCATCAACTTCGAGGTGATCAGTCAGAGTATCCAGTTGCCACGGGATTGCCGTCGCTGCGGCTATTGCTCGCTCCGCAGACTGCGTGTGCTGCTCGTCTTGCACCATAGCATGGTGCTGAGTTAAAAAATGACTCAACAGCCTGCACCAGGGCTCAACTAACGTCATAACCTGTTGTTGCTGCGAAGCATCAGCTTTGACCAGCAACCATCGCTGATTGCTATCCGGGACTAAGGGCAGCAGTATCGCCGGGGGTTCCAACGATAGACTCACAGAACCCGACGCTGTATGTATTTGCTGACAGTCCAGGATCTTTGGCGCCAGGCTATCATCCCCCGCAAGTCGGTAAAGCAGCATGCTGGCCGCTGAAATTTCGACCGCAGACGCCGTTGAGGCAATGGCTTTCTCCGTTTCATACACAGCCACAGCTTCAATACCAAGCACAGAGGTCAGTTGATCCAATTGCGCCTGAAGCAAGGTAGTATCAATTTGTTTCTGCGTAAAACACTGTGATAGGTCCGCCATCAGCCGGCTTATCGTCATGACTATAAGCTGCGGTGAATGTGTCGGACAGGTCATGATATTAGCTGCTCCGAGCCTGGTAAATCAGCTGTTTTTTCCGGACCTGTAATAGGTAATATCACAACAAAACTAGCACCTTCACCTGGTGTCGAATGAACCTGAATTTCGCCATGATGTTTTTTCACAATACTATATGACAAAGACAAACCCAGCCCGGTACCGCTACCAACAGGTTTTGTCGTAAAAAAGGGTTCAAACAGGCGTTTCATATGTTCAGACGAAATGCCCGGTCCGGTGTCACGCACTTCGATGCATACATCCTTATTTTGCTGCCAGGCTCGCAGATAAAGATGACCTTTATGTTCCATCGCTTGTGCGGCATTGACTAATAGATTCAAAAATACCTGATTTATCTGATTCGGCTGACAGTAGACCTGGGGCAGGTCTTCGGCGTAATCCCGATGAATTTCCACTTTATACTTCAGTTGATTCGCCGCAATTTTTAAGGTGTTTTCGAGGCCATCGACCAGATCTGCCGGTTGCCACTGCGCATTATCAACATGCGAGAATGCTTTCAGATTTTTTACAATCTCCGATACGCGGTCAATCCCATCAATGGACTCTTTAAGAAGATCAGGCAAATCCTGTCGGACAAAACCAAACTGTAAACGTTGCTGCATGTCGCGCTGCATGGCCAGATAAGCATCATTGCCGGTTTTACTGACCACTTTTTCATAGAATTCTGTCAGCTTCAGCAAACGGGTGGCATAGTCCTGTAAGGTTTGCAGGTTTGAACTGATAAATCCTATCGGGTTATTAATTTCATGGGCAACCCCTGCGGCCAGTTGACCGATAGCGGCCATTTTTTCTGATTGCAATAACTGACTTTGCGCCATCGACAGTTTTTCATTCAGCGCTTTAAGTTCAGCGCCTTCCTGTTCTAGTTTTGCTGACAGGAGCTGCTCCGCCTGAAAATAACTAGCAAGTTCAGTAACATCCTGTACCACCAGACACACGTTGTGGACAGAACTATCCTCTGACTCAATCGGCAGAAACTCAATATTTTGATACATCAGCGTTTCTTCACCGGTGATTGGCCGGCTGGAAGAAAACGGAAACACGTGTGGTTGATGCTCCCAATAAGAAAAACTGGCGTTATTGAGCACCAGCACACTGTCGATTTTCTTTTTCAGATATCGCGATTGCGCGGGAAACATCTCGAGTAGATTTTGGCCCTGAATTGCAGCAAGACTTTGCCCTGTACGATCACTGAAGAAATCATTCCAATACAACACCTGATACTCAGCATTTAACACACAGATCCCCAGAGGCAGCCGGTTATTTAACTGAAAATGCAGGCGTGGCAGGTCCATGATTTAATCCTCCAGCAACTCATTGAGTTTCCCAATCAGGACTTCGACGGAACCGCCCTCAAGGCAAATCACAATGCGGGAATCAAAGGCAGTTCCCTCCAGCTGGAACTCCACTTCCAGCAGCAAGGTACTGGACCAGCGAAAACTTTCGGCCTGGCGCGTATCAGGCTGAAAAATTGTAGGCATACTGAGTTTTGCATGCAGTGCCAACTGACTGGAAAATCCATTCAGACAGGCTCCGGCTAAAATATTGGCCAGTTCAAGCAATAGCTCCTTTCTGCTCCGGTCATCCAATGGCAAGACATAATCCATCAGCTCGCCGATAGCCTCAGTGCCGGCCCGGGCCAGCAAAGTCAGCACTTCACCTTTCACACTGCCGAGAAAGGATTGTCGGGTAAACCAATACTGGTCCGTGACAAACATCTGCTGAAATTCATAGGCTGAGACCATAACAATCTTTGGGATCGACAAAGTTATTTTGGCTTCAATCAACCGAGCCAGCGCATTCGCGGCCTGCCCCATCGAAATGTTCATTAATTCCTGCAGCGCATCACGCTGCAACTCACTCAGCAAAGTGCTCATAACAACCCCAAATCCGCCAATGTTTGGCGTAACTGGTTGGGTTGCAATGGTTTGTGAAGAAATCGGAAGGCGCCCAGTGACTCGACTATTTTGCGGGCTTCAGGTTGAATGTCTGCGCTGATCACAATGACAACGGTTTTGGCGTGGTGATCGTGCAGCTCCCTGAGGACTCCAAACCCATCGAGTTCTGGCATTGTCAGATCAAGGAACAGTACATCTGCTTTGCCAGCGGCTACCGCGGCCAGAGCTTCTTTACCGTTGCAGGCTTCGGTAAGCTCAATATCCCACTCCGGCGGTAACGCTTTTCGGACAGTCTTACGCGATAACATGGAGTCATCAGCGATAGTTACGGGTATAGCCATCACACACCTCGAAACAAATGTCTCATTTGTCCTCAGTATTGACAGCAAATTGGTACCTGTCAATGTAATAGCAACAGAAAGCGGCACCCTGCCAACATGCATCAATTAAAGTGATTGAATTACAAGTTGAATATTCATCACATCAACCGGTTAATAAGGCACGAATGTTTCTTTTCACGCCGGGATCCCGCACCCGTGGTAACCAATAACGCTGAATAAGTGTGACCTGTAACCAGGTAAGCAGCGCGGAACAGGCGAAGACCAGCAAGTATTTCATGCCCCAGCTTTGTTCGACGATTTGTAAGAAAAAGATATGCCACAGATAAATCCAGATGCTGTTGCTGCCGGCAAAGAGTACAAAACCAATCAGCCGGCTGCTACGCAGCACCTTCAACAATGGCTCAGCCATCAGCCAGAGCGCAAAAGCACACATCAGCGCATACGCCAGATAATAATGTTGCGGCGGATACTTAAAAAGCTGCGTGCGCACAAAGCTACCTTTCTGCCAGAAAAACCACAGCGCAAACAACAAAAATATTGCCGTAAAAATGCCGAGCAAACGCCCCAGCTCCGCTTTGGGCATAGCCGGAATACGCAAACCTAAGGCGAACAACAAGGCAAAAGGCACCGCATCAAACACAGTATTGCGCAGCACTGTGCGGCTCACACCGGTAATCTCAGGCAATAACATGACAACTGCCACTTCATACGCCAGATACCACAGCAGCAGGACGCGGAAATACTGGCTGTTTTGCAGCGTGCGCTGATGAAAACGATAGATAAAAGGCGCCAGCAAGGCGACCAGTAAAAACACCCGGATGACCCAGACATAGCCGATGCCGTCGATCATGGTATAAGAGCGTAAAATCTTCTGAAAATCCGGCAGTGCCTGCGGGTAAGCAAAAGCCCATTGCACGGCGAAATACAGCGTCAAAAACAACCAGACCGGAAACACCAGACGTTTCACCCGCGCCCACACATACTGGCCATAACTTTCTTGCTTGACCGAAGCACTAAAGGACAATGCTGACACCAACACCATCAACGGCACATCAAAATTTCGCAGCTGCGCCACCCACATCGGCGGATAAACATGGGCCAGAATGACCATGGCCAGGCCAATAAAACGCAGTAAATCGATGCGTTCGTCACGTTGTTGGGTTTGTCCCATCGGCTACTCCATTGTGCGGCTCTGCAGCATTGTGGTTTTACTGACAGCTGAGCATGATAGTCCCATAATTTTATGAGTACTGACAAGCAGATAGCAATTTGAATAAGGTCACAACTGATACTGTACCAAAGCACTATTGACGCACTCCGCCAGGCGCGACAAGCTCGGACTATGACCAGCCGTTGGCTGGCTGCTAATTTTGTCTTTTTCAACCAGGATGGCTTTTATGCACAACAGAACCGCTGTTTCTTCCGCTTTTTTCACTGCAAGCTGTCTGCTGCTGAGTTACGCCCTGCCCGCCGCTGAGCTGTCAACTACTGAGCTGCCCCAGCTGCAACTTGCGCCAAAGTTGTCGGTGTCCGGTTTATCCTCCGGCGGTTATATGGCCAATCAGTTCCATCTGGCCTTCAGCGATAAAGTCACAGGCGCCGGTATTATCGCCGCCGGGCCTTATGGCTGTGCGCAAAACTCGTTACCGGTCGCACTTGAGCATTGTTTTAACAAAGACAGCAGTGCGCCCGATTTAGTCAAAGCTGGCGCATTGCTGCAGCAGCAGGCCGCTGCCGGCACCATAGCGCCGTTGTCCCACCTCAAAGACAGCCCGGTGTTTTTACTCCACGGCACTGCGGATAAAACCGTCCACAGCAAAGTCAGCGACGCCTTAGCAACGCAGTATCAACAGCTGGGCTCCAAAGTGCAGTATGTCAACGACAAAGCTTTTGGCCACAATTTCCCAACAGCCAATCAAGGCGCTGGCTGTGAGCTGTCCGAAGCGCCTTATCTGGGTGCTTGTGGCTATGATGCAGCCGGCGCGCTGCTCAAACATATATACCCGCACCTACAAGCCAGGGCTGTTAAAGCTGGCGGCCAGCTGTTGACGCTGCAACAGCAAAAGCTTGCCGGTGATACCGCAGCAACGTTGGGTGAAACTGGTTACATCTACATTCCACAGAGCTGTGCCACAGGCGTTGCCTGCACCCTGCACATCAGTTTCCATGGCTGTAAACAATATGCCGGCGCGGTCGGCGATGCATATGCCAAAGGCACAGGATTAAATGAATGGGCGGATAGCAATAACATGGTGGTGTTATATCCGCAGACGGAAAAAAGCGCGATGGCGCCCTTTAATCCAAACGGTTGCTGGGACTGGTGGGGTTACACCGATGGCAATTATGCCAATCAGCAAGGCCCGCAACTCAAAGCCGTAATGGCAATCGCCAAAGCTATTGGTTTTAAAGGTTAATCCACAAACTGCTCGTAAAATGGCAAAACGGGGGCTGCAAAGGCTCCCGTTTTTGCTACTCAGACTCAGCCCGGAAACATACCCGCCATAGCCTGCAGCGTCTCGCCGGTCACCCGGTTGATACGCCAGTCGTGTAGCATCTGTGCACCCAACGACTGATAAAACTCAATCGCCGGCTGATTCCAGTCAAGCACCGACCATTCCAGCCGGCCACAATCACGCTCTACCGCCAAAGTTGCCAGATAAGTGATCAGCGCCTTGCCAATACCTAAGCCGCGTAAAGTCGGGTCGACAAACAAGTCTTCCAGATAAATGCCGGGCTTGGCCAAAAAGGTCGAATAATTATGGAAAAACAAGGCAAAACCGGCCGGCTTGCCCAGATAGTCGGCGATCACGACTTCTGCATAAGATTTGTCACCAAACAGCGTTGCGCTGAGTTTGGCTTCATCAGCCACTACCATATCCAGCAGCTTTTCATACTCGGCCAGTTGGCGGATAAAACTTAAAATCTGTGGCACATCATTAGCAGTAGCCAGACGCAAACTTAAGCCGGCAATGCGGGTTTCAATCATCGATTATCTTCCTCAAAAATGCTTTAAGTGCGCTCGACAATACCAGCGGAACTGGTGCCGCCAGTGACTTCTACCGCACGCAAACGTGTGGCCAGTTCAACAGCTTCGCGATACCGCGGGCTTTGCGTCAGCTGTGCTTCAGTCGTGGTATTGTGGTGTTTGAGTTTGCCAAGCCGGGCGCTGCTGTGCTGCCAGAAGGCCTGCGGCAAAGTATCCAGCACTTCGATGGCGCCTTTGCGGTCATTGCAGACCAGCACCATGTCACAGCCCGCTGTCAGCGCAGCTTCAGCACGTTGCTGATAACTACCGGCCTGATGCGCGCCTGCCATACCTAAATCGTCGCTGAAGATCACCCCGTCAAACTGCATCTGGCCGCGTAACACCGTTTGCAGCCAATAATCTGAGAAACCGGCGGCCTTATCACAAAAAGCCGGATACACCACATGCGCCGGCATCACGGCATCCAGCGCACCGGCTTTTGCCAGTTCGCGGAAAATAAACAAGTCCAGCGCTTCGATGGCCTCGCGGCTGCGGTTATCCACCGGCAGCTGCAAGTGTGAGTCTTCTTTGACTGAACCATGGCCGGGGAAATGTTTACCGGTAGTTTTCATGCCGGCGCTGTGCATGCCTTTGGCAAAGGCCTGCACCATCGCAATCACTTGTTTCGCGTCTGGTGAAAACGCCCGGTTACGGATCACATCACAGACACCCCAGACATCGGCGACCGGCGCAAAGGAAATATCAATATCCTGCGTCAGCACTTCCATCGCCATCAACCAGGCCATCTCAGTGGCATATTGCTGTGCCTGGGTTAAATCACCGCCAGCACCCGGTAAAATCTGCCCCATCGCCGGAATTAACGTAAATTCAGGCCGAAAACGCTGTACCCGGCCGCCTTCGTGGTCAACAGCCAGCAGCAATGGGTTGCGGCTGGCGGCACGGGTGCGGCGCACTAATTCGCGCAGCTGGGCTTTGTCCTGATAATTACGGGTAAAATAAATCACCCCGCCAACGGCCGGATGGTCTAACAATTCGATTTCTTCAGCAGTAATTTCCGGACCCTGCAGGTCCAGCATGACAGATCCAAACATGCGATGTTTTATCTCTTGAGGTTATATGCAGAAATGGGCATTTACTTTACCCGATAGGCTGTCAGAAGGCTATCGCTGTGGCTTCACCCTTTGTTTGCTCGTCGTTGACCGCCATCAGCCTTGCTGTATATGCCCGAAGTACGAACATCGCGACAACTGCCGACAAGCTTTGGGCAGCAGATGCCGGCATTTTCGCTATTCGGT
>Ga0247724_1000059_pt1 | contig 34639 bp, 30 predicted proteins | sample OKSTACKMC2E_FD_182776 | JGI IMG/M metagenome (GOLD analysis project Ga0247724, IMG submission 182776) | Subsurface sediment microbial communities from gas well in Oklahoma, United States - OK STACK MC-2-E | ecosystem: Environmental > Terrestrial > Deep subsurface > Rock core/Sediment | place... | reverse complement strand
AGCAATAACAACAACAGGACACCCCACAGCACCTGCCGCAGCGCCTGTTGCGGGCTGCGCGCCAGCCAGAAGCGCACTGAGGCTGCGGTCAGCCGGGCCATGGTTTGCTGAATGCTTTGTTGTGTCTGGCCCGACCCAGGCAAAGCACCTGTGGCCAGTTGCAATGCCGGCAATAACGTACTGACCAGCACACGCTGATAACCCAGTCCCAACGCTGACAGCAAGCCGACCTCGAGCACCCCACGAATACCAATTTGGCTGAGGCTGAGGAAATTCAGCGCGGCGATGCCGAGCACCAGATTAAAAAGGGGCAACTGCGGCTGCAGCGCCTGCCAGCATAAACCGGCATCGACCGTCAGGCCTCGCGTTTTGGCATGCCGCCAGGCACTGTTAAAGGCTTCGAGCGCCCTGGTATTTAACGAAATCCCCGACACAATCAGGCTGCTCAATACCAGTAGGAAATACACCCGCTCCCGCACCGGCTCCGCCTGACTACCGTCTCCAATCACCAGCCCGAGTGCATCCAATAACGGAATGCTGCCGCGCACCAAGACAAAAGACAGTAAGATCACGGCGCTGCTACAGAGCGCCTGCCGCCAGCTGCCAAGCGCCAGCCAGGCCGCCAGCGTGGCCAGGCAAAGCCCGAGCGTGCAGTACCACAACACGTCCGAAATCAACGCGTAATGCATCAGGCCGCGACCGGCCGCCCAGCCACTCAGGCTGACATTGGCAAACCCGGCTGCAGGCTGGATATCTGATTTCCACAACAACCATTCCAGCGGGTGAATACGCCGCTGTTCCAGATATTCCGCAACGGTGTCGATCAGCTGTTGTTCGGAAAACCCGGCCGGTAGTTGCAGCAGGATTTGGGCATATTGATAGTCAGTCTGATCTGGCTGCGCGCCACCCAATAAAGTGCCATGCGCCAGCGGATTTTGCTGCAGTTGGAGTTTCAGCTGTGTCAGGTCAAGCGCAGCCAGATTGACCGGCACATAAGGTTCAGAGCTCAGGCTCTGTTCGTCAGATTGATAGCGGTTTAAGTTATGCGTCAGGCTCAATACTGACGCCTGGGGCAACAACGCGGCCATCGCATCGCTGATCTGGCGGATTTGACCAATAGCTGCAGGGGTCAGGCCGTCGGGCAATGCCAGCACTAAACCGAGCGTGTCACCGGTCGCCAGTCCCGGCACTGCTGCAACTTGTTGCTGCGCCTGCACATAAGGATTATCAGTTTGCAGAATTGCGCCGCTGACGATACCGCCCGGTACCACATGGAGATTTAACCAGCCGAAGATCAGTAACAACAGCCCCCAGCAGCCCAGCACCAGCCGGCGGCTGGTGATTGACAACAAAGGCATTAGTGTTGCTCCCCAACCAATGGCTGCGCGTTCTGCCACAGAGTCCATGCATCGACCGGCTTGCCAAAACAGTGTGGTTTTGGCAAGCCAATACGCAATGAATGGAACGCTTCGGCAACCAGTGTCTGGTTAAAAGTATTGACTTCAAACCAGTCGCGGCTCAGTGCTGTTGGGTTATGTTCGCGGTAAACGGTGTGATACAGCGCCAGCGCTTCGGCAAAGCAACCAAATACCGTACCTTGCGCCAGCATTAGTTGTTTCGAAGTCAGACTACCCAATACATATCGCAAATCAGCGGACCAGGCGTTGCCCGCGTCCTGCCGGATCACCTGATGTTGCACAGTGTGATACACCTGACGGCCCAGATTGGCCGGCTCTGCCACATCCACCACCACCAGTTTTTGATTGGCTTTACGCAGCAGCGCGATATGCTCTGCAGTCAGCCGCGCATTGTCGCTATGTGTACAGGCCACCACAATATCCACAGCACCGGCGTCGCGCAGGTCATAGGCAACATCGATCCCGGTTTTCTCAGCAAACTCAGTTAAATAGCTTTCGTTGCCGCCAAACCCTAAGATCTGCCGGCCTTGTTGCTGTAAATGCTGACAGACTGCCGAACCTAAAATGCCATAAGGCCCAATCACCAGAATTCGGGGCTGAGCCAGCCCCATGTTGGCAATAGCGCGGTCAACGTCGGCGCACAATAACTGCGCAGTGCCGTTATCGCCGATAGTGAATATCAGCTGGGGAAATAATTGTTTCAGCTCCAGCCCATCGCGGCCAAACAGGCGCTTGGTTGATGCTGCCAGCAAAATGACTTTCGCTCCCTGCGTTTCGGCCCAGCGCACTGCATCAATAAAAGCCAGCTTGGCGACTTTACGCCCTTCGCGACTGTACATTTCCGCCGCAGTAAAGTTGATGCCACGGATTTGACCAGCCACGCCATTGATATACAAACGCGGCCCATTTTCCTGACAGCGCGGTGTCGCGCCCGGCTTATAAAACAACGCGCGTTCGGCTTCGTCCCGCACATTGCAGATAAACACCACATCGAGTTTCGGCTGGCCGGTTAATGTGCGCCAGTGCCGGCGATAATCGGCGGCAGCCATCAGGCAGCGCCAAAGTTGAACTAATTGCATCAGAACCTCATTCAGCCATCTTTGTTGAATGAGGCGCAGCTTAGAGATTCGGCTGAAACCGGGGTATCAGGAAAATTCCTTATTCGCAGGCTGAGGGATCAAAATACTGAAGCAACTGCCGCGGCGCAGCACCGAATGCACCTGCAAACGATAGCCAAGCTGGGTACACAAAGTCTGGACTATGTACAAACCCAACCCTACGCCATTGCCAGCCTGTGCATTCTCGCCCTGCACAAAAGCCTGCTGCAGCCGCTGTACTTGCTCAGGCAATAACCCTGGCCCACGGTCCAGCACCTGGATCTCGATAGCTTGCGGTCGGCGCCGCACACCAAGCAGCACAGTGCCGCTATGGCTGTAACGGATGGCGTTGGCCAGCAGATTGTGCAGAATGCGGCTTAACACGACAAATGAGGTATCCAGGGTCAACTGGCTGGGCACGACATGCAGCTGCACACCTTTTTGTTCAGCCAGCGGGCGGAATTCGGCCGCCAGCAATCGAAACAAAGCGCCTAATTGCACCGCCTCGCCGGGCTGATGGCTCTGCTTACATTCCTGCATGATGTCACTGAGCAGCGTCTGGGCGTATTGAATAGTCCGGTCAATGTGCTCCGCCAGCGGTTGCTGCGCCTGTTGTTGCTTCAGCACATCAATGGCAAAACGCAGCGAGGCCAACGGCTGGGAAATATCGTGACTGGCGGCAGCCAGCCGCAGCGAACTGTCGGCGGCGCGAGCCTGGGCAAAACGCCGCTCCTGCTCGGCCTGGGCCAGCTGGGCTGCTTCGGCCAACCGATGCAGACGTTGCTCTATCTGCTGCTGGCGGAATTGCCACATTTTGCTGATCAGTGCCGCACTGAAAAATAAGGTTTCCAGCAAAAAGCCGATTTTCGGGTAGTGAAAAAAATCGATAAAAGGAAAAGGGTTCAGGCCCAATACGCCAAGTCCCATCAGCAACATAGTGCAGACCATCAGGCTGACGGTGCCCAATAAATATAAAGTTGCACCCGCCAGCTGGTCCCGCAGAGTGCGAATGGCCGTTACTACCGCCAATACGCCGTAAGCGAAGGCAATCAGCACCAGCACCAATAACTCATCGTAGTGAATTGCACTGACTGCCGCTAACCCGCTCCCCGCCAGCAAATTCAACCCAATCATGACGATGATCAGGCGGTGTGCCAGCGTCAGTTTCGGATAACGCTGTGGCAAACGGAAAAACACAAAGGCAAATAACGCATGACTGCCGATCACCAGGCTGGCCAACAGCAAAGGCAACAAGCGATTTAACTCGGGCATGTCGGGCCATAGCAGCTGAAAATAATAGCCTTCGATTTGCGGCAACAACGCCACATGCCCCAGTACCAGGAGGCCATAAGCCCAATAGGCCGCTTGATCACTGACACTGCGATACAGCAGCGCCAGCATTAACATCGTCAGCATCACGCCTAACAAAATGCCGCTGAACAGTTGTTGCCAAAGCTGCGCCCGCGCCCAGGCGTCCACGTCGTACAATACCGGCTGCAATCGGCCATTGGCATGAATATAATAATTCAGGTAAAACTGATGCTCGCCACTGCTGAGATCAAGCGGCACCGCCAAACGTGGCGTCGCTAGTATACGGGAGCCAAACGGCTGGCCTGGGTCCTGGCTGAAAATCAGCCGCCATTGGCCTTGTTGCCATTGATATAAGCGCAGGCGCTGCACATCCGGCACCCCGAGCGATAATACGACCTGACTGGCGAACTGCACCTGCAGGCTGATGAGTTCGGAGCGGCCCGTCGTCTCAGTCAGCGTTTGCTGTAACGACTCGGGAACCGGAATCGCTGCAGTACAGGCACTGAGCGATGTTTTTTCGCTGGCGGCGTGCCAAAGGCATTCGGCACGTAACGACCCGCTCAGACTCAGCAGACAGCAAAACCACAGGTACCAGGGCATGAATGAAGTTCCACAAAACGCGCCAATCCGCTTGTTGCTGGCTGACGACCATCAAATATTCCGTGACGGTCTGAAATTTTTATTATTGACCTTTTCTGACATTCAGCTGGTGGCTGAATTAAGCAGCCTAACAGAGCTGAGATCGACGGTAAAGGCGACAGAACCTGCACTGCTACTGCTGGATTATCATATGCCAGGCGGGGATACCGGGGCAGAAATTCAATATCTGAAGCAGCGTTGGCCGACGCTGAAAATTATCGTCTTAACCGGCAGCCAGTCTGCGCAATTGTTACAGCAAGTGGCACAAGCGGGCGCGGACGCTGTGCTGCAGAAAAATGGCGATGCCGCAGAATTACGTCAGGCGATTACTGCGGTCATGCGCGGCGAAGCTTTTATCAGCGCCTCAGTGCAAACCTTGCTCGGGACTGTCCAGCTGGAACTGACACCCCGCGAATTCCAGATTATGCAGCTGGTCTGTGATGGCCTCAGTAATGCACAAATCGCCGAGCAACTGAGTTTGTCACCAAAAACCACCGACAAACACCGCGAAAATCTGATGCGCAAACTCGGCGTCAATAACAGCGCTCAGTTAATCCGCAAAGCTTTGCAGTTGGGTATTCTGGATAGTCATTAAACCGGCTAACCCCCGATCTCTGCCCGTTTGTCCCAGCACTGCCGCAGTGAAGAAAGCTGGCAGCCTATGCTGCATTGATTCTGGTTACATTGGATACCCACCCATGAGCGCATTGCGATGCCGTGTTTTATCAATCCTGCTGAGCGGTTTTCTTATCGCCTGTGGCGGGCAGCAATCAGCAACAGAGCCGGCCTTGCCGCCGGTAAGCAATCAACCGGCGGATCCTGGCCCGGATGCAACACCCAATCAGGCCGTACCGGATAATCGCCAGTCAAATCCAATGCAAATTCTGCTGTTTGGTAATAGCCATAGTGGCAGCCATAACCTGCCCGGCACATTACAACAGCTGTTGCAACAGGGCACCGGCAACACCGTTGGGGCATTACGTGCTGGCGGCGCTGCTTATCTGGATGAGCGGTTGGACGACCAGGTGAGCAGGCCTTTACTCGAATCCGGCAACTGGACTCATCTCATTCTGCAGGCACAGAAATACTCAACAACCGGGCTGTACAACTATTCAACGGCCGGGGCCAAAAGCTGGATTGCGCTGGCGAAAGCCAAAGGGATCACTCCAGTGTTGTTTCCAGAGCATCCTCGCGCAGGGAACAATGAAGAAGGTATGCGGATTTTCCAGCTGCATCAGCAAATTGCTGCCGAGCAGGCCGCCTGTGTCGCGCCGGTCGGTCCGGTCTGGGATCAGGTGCTGCAGCAATGGCCTGATTTACCACTGCACAGTGAGGACGGTAATCACGCCGCGCCCGCCGGCGCTCTATTGACGGCGTATGTTTTATATCAGGTGATTAGCGGTAAGCAGGCAGAGGTGTTGCCCGATCTGCCAGCTCTGGAAGTTCCGATCGCTACGCAGCGCATTTTGCGTCAGGCCGCCTCAGCAGGCATCCGTCAGTTTCCACCCTGTCCGTTCTAAGCCGTGCTGACTGCGGGTCCATTGCGGTGACACTTGCAAAATAGTGGCTGAAGTGGCAATTTTTTGCTCAAGTTATGGCAATTTCCTGCCGATAACGCAGCTATAGTCTGTTTAAGCCACGCAGGGAATTATCGCCATGAGTATTCAACCGACCGTCAACAGCGCCGCCAGCCGTTATCAGGCCAATAGTCCGACCGAATCCAGCACGACCTCTATCAACAACCAAACCACGAAACCAAGCGCCAGCGAGTTATCCGCCGAAAACCGGCGCCAACTGAATCAGACCATCCTCGATAATCAGCTATCCCTGAGCCTGAAATCTGACAATAAAGCGATGAACCTGCTGTATCGCGCCATCAGCGATGCGGTGGAAAAACGGATGGCCAGTCAGGCTCCGCAAAACGCAAACGACAGCACCGAGGCCACCGCAGAAACCGGCCTGAATAAAACCTACAACAACGAAGATACTTCCCCGCAGGCCACCGCAGATCGCATTGTCAGTTTCGCCACCAATTTTTATCAGGCATTTCGCGAGCAAAACCCTGAGTTGAATGACGAAGATGGCCTCGAACAGTTTATGCAGGAAATTGGCAAAGGCATTGACCAGGGGTTCGCCGACGCACGCGACATTCTGACTGGCCTGAAAAAACTTGAAGGTAAAGTGGCTGACGATATCGACGAAACTTACAACCTGATCCAACAAGGGCTGCAGGACTTCAGAGAACGCATGCAGCAACCGAAAGAACAGGCCGCTGCCGCTGAATAGTGAGTGACAACAAGGCGTTAGTCGCTGCGGCTGCAGGTACCGCTGTCGCAGCGCGCCTGACCGGTCAGCCAATACGACACCCGATAACGGTTAGCGGCAAACCACAGATAGATATAATCGGCAAACCAACGGATCACGGGCCAGCGTAAAAACGCTGTTCTATAGCCTTTGCCAACAGCAGACCAGGCGGCATGGGTTGAATCCAGACCGCGTAAAATCAGGCCATCTGCAGTCAGCGACAACAGAATTCGCCCGGCTTCGGCCACGTCGATTTGCGGATACAGATTTGGCATATCGGCTTGCTGAATATCCACCAGCGTCAGCGCTTTAGCTTCTGGATCCAACCGGCGCAGCTGCGCCATTTCGCGCACACAAAGCGGACAAAAACCGTCATAGAAAATTGTCAGCGTCGCCATGCGAAGTTCTCCGTCTGTTCAAACCTTGCTTTACTGAGCAGAATACGCCTCCAGCCCAAGCCCGATCACAGCGCTTAAAAAAACAAAAAGCCCGCTGCTGCATAAGCAAAAGCGGGCTTTTACTATCAACGCACCTTTAACCCGAATTGCGCATGCCGGCGGCAATACCGGCGATGGTCACCATCAGGGCGCGTTTGATATTGTCATTGACGGTTTCCGGCGCATGCCGCACCCGTTTTAACAATTCCACCTGCAGAATATGCAGCGGGTCGACATAAGTGTTTCTGAGCATAATGGACTCACGGATCCAGGCTTCATTCGCCATTAAATCCGGTCGGTCGATGAGCTGCAGCAACAACGCCGTATCGGCCGATAGCTGATTACGCAACTGCTCACCAAGGCCGAGCAAATGCTCAGGAACCAGTTTTTCATCGTAATAAGCTGCGATTTGCGCGTCAGCTTTCAGGTAAACCATTTCCAGCATCGACAAGCGGGTGGCGAAAAATGGCCACTGCGCGCGCATTTCGTGTAGCAATGCGGTTTTACCCTGTGCCACTGCTTCCGCCAACGCAGAACCGGCGCCGAGCCAGGCCGGTAACATCAACCGGTTTTGTGACCAGGCAAAAATCCACGGAATAGCCCGCAGACTTTCAACACCACCATTTGGATTACGTTTCGGTGGCCGGCTGCCGAGTGGCAACTGGCCCAGCTCCAGCTCCGGCGTCGCCGCGCGGAAATAGGGTACAAATTCCGGGTGATGCCGCACCACAGCCCGATAAGCATCGCAGGAAGTGGTCGCCAGCTGCGCCATCAACGCGCGCCATTCCGCTTTAGGCACTGGCGGTGGTAATAACACCCCTTCCAACACCGCTGAGGCATACAGCGCCAATGAACGCTGCGCCAGTTTGGACAAACCAAACTTAAAGCGGATCATCTCGCCTTGTTCTGTCACGCGCATACCGCCGGCCAGACTGCCCGGTGGTTGCGACAAAATCGCCGCATGGGCCGGACCACCGCCACGACCGATAGTGCCACCACGGCCGTGGAACAATGTCAGCTGCACTTTGGCCTGGGCACAAATCGCCACTAAGGCTTCCTGCGCGCTGTATTGCGCCCAGGCAGCGGCGATAGCTCCGGCGTCTTTGGCCGAATCGGAATAACCGATCATCACTTCCTGTTTGCCCTGGATATAACCGCGGTACCAGTCGATCGCCAGCAGCTTACTGATACATTCCGGCGCATTGGTTAAATCAGCGAGGGTTTCAAACAGAGGCGCAACGCGCATCGGGAAGCTGATACCTGCTTCTTTTAACAACAGCTGCACCGCCAGCACATCTGAAGGTTTGCCGGCCATTGAAATCACATAAGTCGATAAGGCTTCCGGGCCGTGGCGCGCGATAATGTCGCAGGTATCCAGTACTTCACGCACTTCAGCGCTCGGTTGCCAATTGCGCGGGAATAACGGTCGTTTGCTGGCCAGTTCATTCAATAAAAACGCCTGACGCGCCTGCTCTTCCCAATGCGCGTAGTCGCCGATGCCCAAATATTGAGTGAATTCGCTGAATACCTGGGTATGCCGGCCGGATTCCTGCCGCACATCGAGCTTTAACAGCGTCAGACCAAAAGCATAAGCGCGGCGGATAGTGTCCAGCAGCAAGCCGTTGGCGATGACATCCATTTTGCAGTCGCGCAGCGAGTGGTAACACAGCAGCAGCGGCTCTAACAGCTGCTGGTTATGCCAGAGTAAATCATCCGGCCGTTGCAAGCGGTCATGTTTCAGCGCTTCAGTCAGCCAGTCGCGGGTATGCAGTAGCTTTCCCCGCAAAGTTTTTAACAGGTCGCGATACGGCTCGGTCGAACCCGGTACTGCCGCCTGTAAGGCTGCATTGGCCAGATTCATCGACAGCTCGTTGCCAAGCACATCCAAATCCTGCGCAAATAAATCGGCGGCTTTCCAGCGGCTGAGTAACAACACCTGGCGGGTGACTTTAGCGGTAACAAATGGGTTGCCGTCACGATCGCCGCCCATCCAGCTGGAGAATCGGATTGGTGCCGCATCCAGTGCCAGGCCATGGCCCAGCACCGGGGTTAAGGCTTCGTCCAGCTCGCGGATAAATTCCGGAATAGCCTGCCACAATGAAGTTTCAATCACAGCAAAACCGGATTTGGCTTCATCGACCGGCGTCGGGCGCTGTTCACGAATTTCATTGGTATGCCAGGCCTGGGTGATCAAATCGCTTAAACGTGCATCGAGCCGCGCCAGCTGATGGGAGGATAATTCCTGCTCACGCTGCGCCAGACAATCGGCAATTTGGGTCAGTTTATAAATTAATGTACGGCGGGTGACTTCAGTCGGGTGTGCGGTCAGCACCAGCTCAATGGATAAATCGGCGACCGCCTGACGGGTTTTTTCGACGTCCACCTGCTGAGTCTTTAATAAAGTCAGCAACTCCTGCAGCGGCTGTGGTTTTTCAATAGACGCGGCGCCGGCTTTACTGATGGTGTGATGTTGTTCGGCGAGGTTAGCCAGATTCAGGAACTGCGCAAAAGCACGGGCGACCGGCAGGATCTCGTCATCGGTCAGGCCAGCCAGAATTTGTTTCAGCTGCTGGTCTTGTTGTTCAGTGCCGGAACGCGCCTGTTTGGCCAGTGAACGGATTTGCTCAATTCGCTCTAACACCGCAGGCCCCAGCTGATTACGGACCGTATCCCCTAATTGTGTGCCAAGCAAACCAACGTTTGCTCTTAAGGCAGCATATTGCGACATCTTCCCACTCTCCTCGTTGCATTGCCTGCCTTGTTGCCGCGGCGCGACGCTTTGGCGTTTTTTTCTGCAGTTTCATCTCACCCTAACCCGATTTTTGTTGGTACTCAACACTGACAGATTACAAAATCAGCAACAAAATGGACTTTTAGGTGTTTAGATGGCTTCATGGAAAGATGTTCGATGACAAATAACAAACAGCACTGACCGGCTTATTGTTTCCAGCAGCTCAGCTCGGCCTCGCTTTGCAGCTGTTCCAGCTGGGGTCTGGCGAAGAAATAGCCCTGAAACCAGTCGATGCCCTGTGCCGTCAGGTAAGCCAGCTCAGCGGCCGTTTCAACCCCTTCTGCCAGCACTTTGCAGCCAAGCAGCGCACATTGTGTGAGGATCTGCTGCAATCTTTGTTGCTTTTCAATGGATTGATCAATATCCCGGATCAGTGCCATGTCCAGTTTCAGCACCCGGGGTTTGAGCGAATGTAACCAGTCTTCATGGGCAAAACCGGCACCAAAATCATCGATGGCGGTGATAAAACCACGCTCGGCATAACTCTGGAAAATGTTCAGCAGATGGTTGTGACTGAGGATTTGTTCGCCTTCGGTCACTTCAAACATGATATTGCGGATATCAAAGCCATATAAATCAGCGGCTTCAATAGTGGCGCGGATACAGGTTTCCGGGTTATACACCGCATTGGGCATAAAATTGATGCTGAGCAGTTTGTTGAGGCCAAGCCTTGTCGCAGTTTCAATGGCTTTGACCCGGCAGGCTTGATCAAAATAATATTTGTTGGCATCTGTGACTCTGGACAGCACCACACCTGCACCTTCGCCCTGCGCGCCGCGCACTAAGGCTTCATAACCAACAATCGACTGACTGGACCATTCGATAATCGGCTGAAACGCCATCCGAAGTTCAAACCCCAGATCGGCGCCACTTAAACAGTCGCGACAGCTTTGTTGTTTTATTTGTGGGGGGAACTGCATCGGTACGGGCTCCGGCAATCAGATCGGTATCTGTGATAATAGCAGGAACATCAGCAGGTTGAATATCAGCTAATCCTGATACGTGGCCCCGCCAACGCATTTGCACCAGCGGGCCTGGCACCGACCAGTTGTCGGACTGGCTTAAACTCACCGGTGCAACCGGTTGCTCGTCATGCGCCTGGCCTGCTTCGCCGGCAAACCTGAAGGCAAATGCGGCTAGCGGTGGGCCAATAGTTTCAAACAAAGTCACGGCACCCAGCACCACGGCACTGATCACCGCCGCATGCTCAGCGCTCAGACCACTGCTGGTTTGTGCCAGACCAATGGCCAGCCCTGCCATAGGTACCAACAACATGCCGGTGCTGGCACTGGCCCGCGCGCTTTGACGCTGCACAGTGCCTGCCAGCCAAAGCATCAAAACTTTCACCATTGAGCGCACCAGCACCAGCGACACAATCACCAGGCCATATTGCCACAACGCACTGAGCTGTAATTTGGCGCCGGCAAACACAAACAACACGATAAAAAACAGCTCAAAGGCGGCGCCAAAATTCAGCTCCGACACTAAGGGGCCGCGTTCCAGACTACGCACTGTGATACCGACCAGCAAAGGTGCAAACAGCGCCGACAACTGCAGTTGCTGCGCCAGCGCTAAGGTCAGCATCAGGCTGCCAATCACCAGCGCCATTTTGTATTGCGCGGCGGTGTGGGTGCGTTGACACAAAAAATGCAGCAATACGCCAATCAATACGCCCAGACAGGCCGAGCCCAACAGTAAATACAGCGGCTGCAAAATCACCTGACCCAATCCGGCTTGCTGATCGAGCAATAACGCAGGAATGACTGCGGCAAATACCAGAAAAGACCAGCAATTATTCAGTGCGACTAAGGTTTTTGCCGTTTCAGTGACGGGGCCTTTGGCGCCGGTTTCATGCGCGACGTGCAGCAGCACCGCCGGCGATGAGGAAATCAGAATGGCGCTGATCAGCGCAGCCAACACCGGGCTAAAGTCCAGCCAATGCAACACAAAAAAACAGGCCATAAAAGTGACACTGGCTTCAGCGAGCGAGGTCAACACCAGCGCCTTGTGCTGACGGATAAAACGTAAATCCAGTGAAGTGCCAAGCCGGTATAAAATCAGCGCCAGCGCAATATCGACCAGAATGCGAGCATCCGCCAGCGTGTGTTTGTCCAATAATCCCAGTCCACTGGGACCAATCAGGAACCCTACCGCCATAAAGCCGGTGATACTCGGGATCCAGCGCGTGAGGTGCGCCAGATAGCCACCCAGGGCCCCCACCAGCAACAACAAAGCAAATGCCAGCAAAGGACTGAATGTCAGCGCAGTGGCCGGTAAGAAATCCATCGATACACTCCGTAACGGCGAGAAAAGTAAGACTAAGTTTGATGAATTAGTTCAGCGACAACGCGTTAACGCGGGCAAAAACTCAGTTGAAATGCCGGTTCTTCGCCAAATTGCCAGCGAATATGCCTGCCAAACGGCAATTCCAGTACCCCGGCGAATGAGCCGGTGATGATGACCTGCCCTGCGGTTAACGGCACCCCTTGTGCGCGTAGAAAATTCACCAGCCAGGGTAGAGGCGCCCGTGGATTGTCATTCGGATGCCGGGCGGCGTGCGTCATTGTCTGCTGGTCAGCATGCGTCAAAGTCAAGGTAAAACTGGCCTGTTCCGGCCCGTTGAGTACAGGCCCCAGCCAAAGCCCCTGATTAAATAAACCATCCGCCAGCTGGTCCGGATACTGCGCGCCGGAATCGGCCAGGAAGCGGCTTTGGATCAGCTCCAGCGCCAGATGCGGCTTGCCAAGCAAGGCAAAGACTTCAGCATCGCTTAAGCGGTCTTTGCCTGGCACTACATCAAGCAGCAGTGGATAAGCATATTCAGGCTCAACCCGTGCCAGCCCTTGTGCCGACGGCCAAACCGCACAGTTTAAGCCTTGCTGCAATTCGTTTTGATACAAAGGCCCCAGCACAATTTTCAGCTGGCCATTGGCATCCTGCGACGGTACACCACACTTCCAGCCGATCACTTTGCTGTATTGCTGCGCAACCTGCAGTTGCACCGCTAACGCATCTGCCAGCAGCAAGGGCCGGTGTTGCTCTGCTAACAGATCGCCAGACTGGCCCTGCGTGCGTCTGTGCATCAATTGTTGTGCAGCGGCGTTGATTTGCTCTGAAGTAAAAGTCGGGGTGAAACAGGATTCAGTCATCAGCAGGAGCTCCGCAAATCAGAAAAGGCAGCATTAAGAACAGGCACTATAACGACGGAACAAAAAACAGAACAAGGCCTGTGAAGCGTGGAGCGGGCGATGGGAATCGAACCCACGGCACCAGCTTGGGAAGCTGGGGTATTACCATTATACGACGCCCGCTTTTTCGGAAAGCGGCAGCAGTGTGGCAAAAATGCCGGCGCAGTTCAAGCGCTTGCGCGAAGCACTGTATCCGGCAAGGCGCAAGCGGTGATAATTTCAACAATCTGTGCAATGGCATGCACCGGACAGGTTGCTTGATCAGGGAAATCTTTAGAACTGCGGTCTGGCTGTCGCGGCAGCGCTTTTTGTTAGTAAAAAAAGGCCGGGAATTCCCGGCCTGTTAAACGTTGCCTGCCTGTTATTGTCTGGCAAAGCCAGCGGTTAAATCGCTTTTAATGTTTAAAGTTGTGATTGCAGATAATTCGGTAAACCAAACAGCTTGATCTGCCGCAGTTGCTGTTCCAGCCAGTGGGCGTGATCGTTTTCGGTGTCATCCAGTAATTTTTGCAGCATGGCGCGGGTGACATAATCCTGTTCCTGCTCACATAACGCCATGGTTTGCTTCAGTAATTTTCCAACGCTGTATTCCACATTCAGGTCATTTTGCAGCATAGAAGGAACATCAGCGCCAATTTGCAGCGCATCGCGTTTGCTCATGTCCGGTGTGCCTTCGAGGAATAAAATCCGCTCGATAATGGCCGATGCATGGGCTTTTTCGTCAGTGACTTCGTGGTCGATGCGCTCGTATAACTTGTGCAGGCCCCAGTCCAGATACATGCGCGAATGGATAAAATACTGGTCCATCGCACTCAGTTCGTTGGCCAGCAGCACGTTCAGTGCATCAATAATTGCTTGTTTGCCTTGCATGCTGCTTACTCCCCGCTCACTTTACTTTGCAGATAATTTTCGATGCCCATCGCACTAATCTGATACTGCTGTGCATTGATCCAATCGATATGTTCTTCTTCATGTTCCAGAATTTCCTGCAGCATTTCGCGGCTGACGTAATCCTGTTTTTGCTCGCACAGCGCAATGGCGTTTTTCAGCAGCGGCAGCTGTTCCAGTTCAAACTCCAGATCACATTGCAACATTTCGGCGGTGTCTTCACCAATGCGTAAACGGCCGAGCGCCTGCAGGTTGGGCAAACCTTCGAGGAACAGAATGCGTTCAATCAGCTCGTCGGCTTGTTTCATGTCGCGGATAGATTTTTTATAACAGACGTTATTCAGGTCGTGCAGGCCCCAGTTTTTGTAAATGCGGGCGTGGAGGAAATATTGGTTAATCGACGTCAGTTCAGACGTCAGCACCTCATTGAGGATACTCAGTACAGCGGCATCACCTTGCATCGCCGGGCTCCTTTTTTTACCAATACTGGTAGTGAAACAGGGAAATTGTTGAGGATTGTAGTCGGATTTACGGCGGGGGTCGAGTTTTAGATTTTAAAAAACATCAATTAAATCATACACATGCAATTGAGAATGCTTCGCTTTAATGCCAGAGTTCTTGTTGAAAAAACAATCACTACAAAATCATTTACTTAGGCTGTGGCAATTGCCACAGCCTGGATAGATTTTTACAGCCGCCGCAGTTGCCGATATTCAGCTATGGCCAGAACCAGTAGCACGGCAGCTGTCGCCAGCAAGATGTAAGAGATGCTGCCGGCAGCATGCGTCCAGAACAGCCGTGCGCCGTCGCTGAGTTGCTGCGGTTCAGTAAATACACCACCTTTTATTGCCATCGCGGCAAAAATCAGGGCAAATACCAGATGATCAAGGATGTAACACCACTTACTCCAACGCTGCCAGCTGAGCTGGGTCAGCCGGTACAGCGCAAAGGCTGCTGACAAGGCCGCAAAAAAAGTCAGCAGATAACGCCAATACTCCATGCCTTCGGCAAGCCGCACCGGCAGATGTTGTTGTGCTTCAACCGACAACCACAAGGGTGTCCATAACAACAGCAATAAAAACAACGCACTGGTTAAGTCGGTGATACTGTCAGACAGCTTCATCCGCGCCAGCGGATAACGCGGCAGCCGGGCCGGATGCCACTGCCGTTGCCGCCACTCCTTGGTCCAGCCGGCCTGGCCTGCGCCATAAAACACTGCGGTCACCAGCAATAACAGCGTGGCAAAATTGTCGATAAAACTGAAGCCTAACTGCAGCAGCAGGCGTACCGGATTGATGGAGTCTGCCAGCACTAAACCGCCCAGACTCTTCAGCAATGCAATCACCGCCATCAGCGCGGCACCATGCCACAGCACCGTTTTGTACAGCGGCATATCTTCGCTGGCGATCAGCGGCGCACCTGGAGCAAATCGCTGCGCGACTTCTATCGGATGGCCTTGTTGTAACAGCAGCTGGCTGAGCTGGTTATCATCGAGCGGCCCGTCCTGCTGCTGCGCTTCAATCTGGTCAAGCAGGTTTGCTCTGAGTTCGCGGACAATGTCGTGCTGCTTGTCCGCCGGCAGTTCAGCTGCGACTGCAGCCAGATAACGTTCGAGTAATTCCATCATTGTTGCTCCAGTAAAGTCGCCAGACTGCCGTTTAATTGCTGCCACTCTGCGCTCAGTTGCGCCAGCACTTCGGCACCAGTGGCCGAGAGCTGGTAATAACGCCGCTCGCGGCCTTCGGCCATTTGCCACTGACTATCCAGCAAACCTTGCTCTGCCAGCCGGCGCACCAGCGGATACAAAGTGCCCTCGTCAATATCAATGCCGTTGTCATTCAGCTGCTTACGCAGTGAATAACCGTATTGCGGCGTGCGGCTGGATGCCAGCACCGCCAGCACTAACACGCCCCGGCGCAATTCCAGCCGGAGTTTGTCGAGCCTGTCATCATTCATCTTCAGTTCCTGCAATCCGTGGTGCTGATACTGTGCATCACATACTGTGCGATACACAGCCTTATACTATGCACCGTACAGTATAAAAGCAAGCTATTGGCTAAAAATTATTCGCTGCGAGACTGAATACCGGACTGAGGCTACAGGCTGAAGGCCATACGAACTGTTGAAACATGGGTCTGACGCCATCAATTTCTGGCACAAAAAAAGGCGCCACTGGCGCCTTTTTAAGATTTAAATCAGAAGCTTAACTGTTTGGGTATTTCACTACAGTGACGCGCTGCGCACCGTCGCGGATCTTAGTGCAGACGTGGTAACGCTTGTTCGACCCCATCACTGCCGCTTCATTGCGGCAGGACATTTTTTGCGCCTGCACGCCATACAGCTCGATGCGTTTTTTCACTAAATCATTCAGCATGGCTTTTTGATCATCCGGTAATTTCGCCGTGATGTTGTCATAAGTCCGTTGCCATTCAGCCGTGCGCTGTTCCAACGCAGTGCCAATCCAAATCAGGCCTTCAGTCGGGTTGGCTTCAGTGCCGATGCCTGACAGATAAAAAGTGCCGACCATATACTGGGCCAGCTTTTCACCATATTTGGCATATTCCAGTAACACCGGGAAGGCTTTGCCTTTATCCGAGTGCTTGGTCTGCCGTAACGCCAGTTCGTATTTATTGGTGTATTCGAAATCCTTCATCACCACTTCTTCCGGTGCAGAGGCAAACACCTGGCTACTGAGCAGCACTGCGGTCAATGTCATCAGCATTTTCATCGGGAACTCCTTTTATTCAATATTGCAGCGAGTCTCCCTGAGTCGTCGGTTTTGTGCAACGGCTAATTCTTTACAAATTATTTCCATCTCAGGATTTAAACAACGACAAGGCCCCCGAATCGAAATGACTCAGCTCCGGCAATAACAGTTGCTGCGCAGTCTGGTCTGCGCCAAACCATCCTGCCAGACTGCCAAACAGCTGACTGTTGGACAACGCCGGGATCAACCGGCCTGCGCCCATATCAACCGGACTGCCGAGTCGCTGCGGCAATAACTGCCCGTACAAGTCCCCACCATTGACTGCCCCGCCTAACACCAGCTGATTCCCCGCCCAGCCGTGGTCGGTGCCGTCACCATTGGAACTCAGGGTACGGCCAAAGTCCGACATGGTGAAACTGGTCACCTGCTCTGACAGCCCAAGCTCCACTGTCGCCCGATAAAAACTACTGAGCGCCTCGGCCACTGTACCGAGCAACGCGGGCTGCACCGAATTTTGCGCATCATGGGTATCAAAGCCGCCAATGCCGACAAAAAATACCTGACGACCAACACCCAGCAGAGACTGCACGCTGATCATTTTCGCTACCATCTGCAGCTGCAACGCCAGCGGATTGGCGTTGTTAAACTCAGTTTGTAACACCGGCGCCTGCGACAGCGCCGTGGCAACAATGGCGCTGCGACTTTGCGCCTGACTGTGCGACAAAGCAAATTGATCGGCCAGCGGATGTTGCTGCGCACTGAATAAGCGGCTTTGCATATCCCGCAACATAGCAGCCCTTTTGCCGCTGCCCTTTAACGCGGTGAGCTCCGGTACGCCAGCGGCCGACATGCCAAATGGACTGAGTGCGGCCCCACGCTGCCAAAGGTTAGTCCCGGCCAGACTGATACAACTGCTGAAATCCGGTACGTCGTACATCAACTCTAATAACCGTGCACCCCAGCCGCTGTCGGGACTGTGCGGGTCCTGCCCGCGCATCCAGGTGGCCTGCTGGTCGTTATGTGAAAACAAATTTTTCGGCAGCAATGCTTTACCTGCCTGGACTTCGCTCAGCGTTGTCGGCCGGACCAAAGACCCCACGCCGCCCACCAGCGCCAGAGCGCCGCTGTGGAACAGCGGCTCAAGCCCAACCAGCGCCGGATGCAACCCCAAACCATCAGCGATGGCTGTGCGGGGTGTCAGCGCTATCGGGTCCGTCACCGCCAAACTTTGCCGCGCCGCCTGATAATCCAATAAACTCTGGCCTGACAGCGGCAGTAACATATTCAGCGAATCGTTGCCGCCATATAAAAACACGCAAACCAGCGCTTTATAGCCTTCGGGCACCGCACGCCCTGCGGCTAGTGCCCGCGGCAACAGCCCTAATTGCAGGCTACTGAGCGTAGCCAGGCCCAAACTGCCCTTCAGTGCCAATTTTAACCATTCACGACGTGCAAGATGACGCATGGCACCCTCCTTACTGCTGCACCGCATACTGCGGTGAAATCAAAATGAAATACCACAGGTAAGCCGCTTTCTGCGCCGGTGTGATGTTGCCAAGTCCGCTCGCCAGGTCAGTTAAGATCAGCCGCAGTTCTGCTGGCATGGCGCCGCCAAAAGCCAGCAGACCGAATTGATCTAACAGCACGTTCAGTCCTTGATGCTGCAACACATCGGCAAACGGCTGAAACCGCGCCAGCATCTGGAATTGGCTCGGATTGGCGACCAGACCTTCGATACTGCCAACCGTTTGACTATACAAATGATTTTGCATATTCAGTGCGTTGGACGCTGTGAGCATCTGCAGTTCAGGCGCCACCAGTCCGGCTTGTTGCAAGCTGGCAGACGGGCTGAAATCCGGTCGGTAGAAATTAAATACCGACGGGCTTTGCAGCGGTGCCTGATTGTGGCTGTCGGCCAGCGTGCGCAGATAGATATGGCCAGACGGTGAAGCGGATTGCGTGACGCGCCAGCTGTGCGCCGTTTTCAGCAATGGCTCGCGGATTTTGCCGAATGGCCGCGCAACGCCGGCAAAACCACTACGGGCTTCTTCGTCCAATAGAATGGCTTTGACCACGGCCGCTAAATCGCCGCGCACACCCTGACCATTGTCGATAAATACCTGTGTCACCCGGCCCACATAAGCCGGCGATGGATTGCTGGTGACCAGCTTTTGGATCAGTTGCTGGCTGATGAAAGGCGGCAGACTCGGTTCGGCAAACAATAAATCCAGCGCTTGTTGCAGATCCTGTTGCGGTGTCTGACCGGCTGGCAACACCACGCCATTGAGCAGGCGTTTTTCCCCCGGTTCATGATAAGCAGCAAAGGGGATCATGGGTCGCAGATAATCGGCTTTGGGCTTGAGAAAGTTGGTCGTGCCGGCGCTGGTCCAGCCGGTAAAGACCCGAGCAAAACCTTCAATCGCTTGCTGGTCGTAGGTTGGAATGGGATTGTCCGCCGCATCGAGCTTTTTACTGCCATCCGGATTGAGCTGATACAGGCCAATGGTAAATAACTGCATCAGTTCGCGCGCATAATTTTCATCAGGCCGGATGTTGTTTGCCACATCGGCTTTTTGATTGCCCAAATGACTCAGATAGACGCCCATCACTGGCGATAACGTTACCTGTTGCAGTAATTCGCGATAATTACCAAAACTATGTGTCAGCAACAGATCGTAATAATTGGCCAGCGCTATCACTCTGTTATTGAGGCCATTGCCCTGATCCGACACCACCAGAATTTCCGATAAAGCAAAAGCCACCCGTTGGCGCAGCTGGTCCGGCGCGGTCAGCGCGATGCGCCACCAGGTTTCGAGCCGGCTGAGCGGTACTGGTGTTTTTTGCTCAGGCAAAGTTTCAATTTTGTCGGCATGAGTGGTTGCCGGCATGCTCAGCTGCCAGTCTATCCACTGCTCTGCCGTGAATTGCCCGGCAGCATGAATGTCACTGAGAGTCGGGCCAAAACTGGCCTGCTGTAACAACCGGGCCGCTTCGGCGGCATTTAACTTTTCAGCGGCGGTTGCGGCGACCGGCAGGTACAGCAACTGCAGCGATAACGCACAAATCACCAGCCGTTTTGGCAAAGTTCTGACAACCAACATTTGGGCTACTCCGGTATATCAGTGAGGTCTGAATAAGGGTAGACCCTAGGGCAGAATTCACCGAGCAGGCCCAGGTAAAGGTCTGGTAAAGATTCGGTCAACTGCATATAAGCTGACTCTGCCGCTGGGCGTTTTGCCGGCTTTGTGATAAAACAGGCCATCTCAGTAGTTCCGGATCTGATTGCGATGTCACAACACACCCAAACCGCCCCACAACCACAAACAGCCGGTAATTTATTCGCCAATCTGGCGTTTAATATTGTTATCCCGGTGCTGATCCTGAGCAAACTCAGCACTGACGATTATCTGGGGCCGGTCTGGGGCCTGGTCGCCGCACTGGCCTTTCCGATTGGCTTTGGTCTGTGGGAACTGAAACAATCCGGCAAACTGAATTTTTTCTCGATTGTCGGCATTATCAGTGTGTTGCTGACCGGTGGCATGAGCCTGTTACAGCTGGACCCGAAATACATTGCGATCAAAGAAGCCGCAGTTCCGGGGCTGATTGGTTTGCTGATTTTAATCAGTGGCCGCACCCGCTTCCCGCTGGTCAAAACCATTCTGGAAAATATGCAGTTGCTGAATCTGGTGCTGCTGAAAGAGAAGCTCAGCAGCAATGGCACTGAACAGCAGTTTGAGCACACGTTGGATCAGGCCACCCGTATCATTGCCGGCTCGTTTTTTCTGTCGTCGGTGCTGAATTATCTGCTGGCCAAATGGCTGTTGGTCAGCCCGCCGGGCACGCCGGCATACAATGAAGAACTGGCCAATATGACGGCGCTGAGTTATCCGGTGATCGCGATTCCGTCCACGCTGATCATGATGGGCGCGATTTGGTATGTATTCAGTCGGATCCCAAAGTTGACGGGGCAATCGTTAGAGTCATTTTTCCACGAGCAGTAAGCTGCTGATTCAGTGCCATCACACAACGCTGCGGCACTGTGGCCTTACTCAGCATCAGGTGAATATCGGCTTCGTTGAGGAAAAACGGTAATACGGCAAACTGCGCGGCGTCAGAACGCGCTGCTAAATCCAGTTTGACCGCTTCGCTGTCAGCAATAGTGAAATCGGCGCGGCGGCCGGCCACCAAATCCAGCCGGCGCTCCGGTTCGTAAACCGCCAGGCTGCGTTGTTTCACTGCCGGCTGTTGTTTGATTTTTTCAAAAATGTCGCCGTAAAAACCGGCCGGATTATACGCGCCGACAAATTTTCGTTGCGCCAACGCCAGGAAGGCTTCGCGTTGGCGTAATTCCGGATACAAAGATAAAGTTTGCCGATGCACCAGCACCACGTTGTATTCTTTGCGGTAAGAGTCACTGAACCAGGCAAATTCAGCCCGTTGCGGGGTGTAAGATGCAGCAAACAGCATATCAACCTGCCCTTGCTGCAACATTTGCATCGCGCGTTTCTCCGGCACAAACTGCAGTTGCAGCCGGCTGCTGACCTGGGACAGCAACTGACGGATCAGTTCAATGTCGCGGCCTTTTACCGTCTCGTCAGTTACTTCAACATAAGGCCGCCAGCTGGCGTTATAGGCCATGCGCAGCGCAGCCGGGCACTCGTCTGCAAACACACCAGGCCCGAACCAACAGCAAAGCAATGGCCACCACAGACGCATCGGCACTTTCCTACAAGCTTAGAAAAATTGACTATAGCCCAATTTTTCTGCCGGCGATCGGGCGCGCTGCGAAGCTTAGCGAGCAGCCAACATCCGATCAAAAGCGGCAGCCAAATCCGCAATTAAATCTGCCGGGTCTTCCAGTCCGATATGCAGCCGGATCAAAGGCCCCTGATACGGCCAGGTGGTCACGCTACGCAAGGCCTGCACGTCCAGATTCGCCAGCACCAGGCTTTCATAGCCGCCCCAGGAAAAACCCATTTTGAAATGCTGCATACCTTCTACAAAAGCCGTGATCGCCGCCACATCACCTTGTTTCAACACAAAAGAAAACAGGCCATTGCTGCCGGAAAAATCCCGCTTAAACAGCGCATGGCCGGGATGCTGCGGCAACGCCGGATGCAAAATGGCCGCAACTTCTGGCCGCTGCGCCAGCCATTCAACGATCTGCAGCGTGTTGCGCTCATGTTGTGCCAACCGCACGCCCAATGTACGCAAGCCCCGCGCAGCCAGATAAACATCATCGGCCGAGGCACAATACCCCAGTAAATAACTGTGTTCGCGTAGCTGCGGCCAGTGTTTAGCGTTGGCGCTGGCAGTGCCGAGCATCACATCGGAATGGCCGCAAATGTATTTAGTCGCCGCCTGAATCGACACGTCCACGCCCATGGCAAAAGGCTGGCATAAAATCGGCGAGGCCCAGGTGTTATCGAGGATGGTGACAATATTATGCGCCTGCGCTACTGCGCAAATCGCCGGCACGTCCTGTACTTCCATCGTCAGCGAGCACGGCGATTCCAGATAAATTACCCGGGTATTAGGCCGGATTAATGCGGCAATCCCTGCGCCAATCAAAGGGTCGTAATAAGTGGTTTCAATGCCAAGCGGCTTTAACACTTTGTCGCACAAAGCGCGGGTGGGCTCGTAAGCCGCATCGACCATCAACAGATGGTCTCCGGTTTTGAGGAACGCTAATAAAGCACCGCTGATAGCGGCAGCGCCACTGGGATATAAAGCACAACCAGCACCGCCTTCCAAAGCGCAAACCGCGTCGCTGAAGGCAAAATGGGTTTGGGTGCCGCGCCGGCCATAATAAGGCACCTGCTCGCCGCGGTGTCTGACTGCGTGTTTCATCTCTGCCATGCTGTCGAATACCACAGTCGAGGCCCGCACCACCGGCACGTTGACACTGTAACCAGCCCATTTGCGCGCACGACCGGCATGCACAATCCGCGTTGCAACTTTCATTTTATCACCTTCAGACATCTGGATGGCTTATATTACGGGAAGGCCGGTCCGGTTGACCAGCACAATTGCTGTACCGACAAATTTGCCGGGCCTGTCGCCCTCAGCATACACTGAATATATTTTGCTGATCTGAACGAGAACCTCTGTATGCGCTGGTTGCTCTGCTGTTGCCTGCTGCCATTTTTTGCCTCAGCCCGGCCTTCGGTTCTGTTCGTCAATCCATCACTGATCTCTGACCCATTTTTTATGCAGGTAGAAGCGGCAGCCCGCGTCGCGGCCGAACAGCTGAACCTGGATCTGACCATTATCAACGGCGACGCCAACCGGTTACTGCAGCAGCAAAAACTGACGGAGTACCTGCAAAAACACCAGCCGGACTATGCCATAGTGCAGCCCTATACCGGCGCCGGTGTACAACTGATGGAGTTGCTGGCGAAATATCCGGTCAAAATTATCACGCTGGAACACATGTGGCAGCCGGAAGAAGTACCTAAGGTCGGCCGGCCCGGCGAACGCTACCCGAACTGGCTGGCGGAGCTGTATTTCGACAATGTGCAGGCCAGCCAGCAACTGACCATGGCCCTACAACAAGCCTGTCCCGACGCCGATCAGCTGATCGGTATCAACGGCATGATCAATTATGAAACCGACCGGCGTGCTGAAGGCGTCTATCAGGCGATGCGCCAGCGCGGTGGCACTGTGCATCAGCTGGTCAACGGCAAATGGGAGCGGCAGCTCGCCGCCGAGCAAAGCCGCCAGCTGCTGCGGCGTTATCCTGGTAGCCGGCTGATTTGGGCGGCGTCAGACTGGATGGCGCTGGGCGTACTGGACACTCTCGGGCCTGCGGCGGCCGGGCAATATTGTGTCGGCGGTTTTGACTGGATCCCGGAAGCGCAAAAAGCCATAGCGCAGGGCCAGTTAACCGCCTCAGCCGGCGGCCACTTTACAATGGCGGCGTTTGCGCTGGTGCTGATTTATGACCACGTGCACGGCAAATTGCCAAACCCTTTCGCCGATGTGCCTTTGTTGCAGCTGGATATCCTGACCAGGCAGAATCTGCCGCAATATCAGCCGTTGTTGCGGGCGGGCCAATGGCGCCATATTGAATTTCGCCGTTTCAGCCTGCAGCACAATCCGGCACAGCAGCAATATAACTTTTCGGTTCAGGCTGCACTGAAACAGCTCAGCGCCCGTAATAAAAAACGCTAATCATCAGGTCGCCTGCCGAGACTCCCTTGGCGGGCGCCGGCTTCACTGTATAATGCCGGTCCATTACCGGCACCTTTTCAGCAGGTCCTGAATGAAATACAAAGACTTACGAGACTTCATCGCGCAACTGGAACAACGTGGCCTGTTACATCGCATCAGCGCCGAAATCGACCCGGTGCTGGAGATGACCGAAATCGCTGACCGCACGCTGCGTGCCGGTGGCCCTGCCTTATTATTCGAAAATCCCAAAGGGTACGACATTCCGGTGCTGGCGAATCTGTTTGGCACGCCGGAACGCGTCGCGCTCGGTATGGGTCAGACCGAAGTATCGGCGCTTAGAGAAGTCGGCAAATTACTGGCGTTTTTAAAAGAACCTGAGCCGCCAAAAGGCTTAAAAGATGCGTTCAGCAAGCTGCCGATTTTTAAGCAGGTGCTGAATATGTCACCGAAAGAAGTGCGTAAAGCGCCTTGCCAACAAGTGGTGAAAAGCGGTGATGACGTCGATTTAACCAGGTTACCGGTGATGACCTGCTGGCCCGGCGACGCCGCGCCTTTAATCACCTGGGGTTTAACTGTCACCCGCGGCCCGCACAAAGAGCGGCAGAACCTCGGCATTTACCGCCAGCAGGTGCTGGGTAAAAACAAAGTCATTATGCGCTGGTTGTCACACCGTGGCGGCGCGCTGGACTTCCTCGAATGGCAAAAAGCCCATCCGGGGCAGCGTTTTCCGGTGTCTGTGGCCTTGGGTGCAGACCCGGCAACCATTTTAGGTGCCGTAACGCCGGTGCCGGATTCCTTGTCTGAATATGCTTTTGCCGGTCTGCTGCGTGGCGACAACACCGAAGTGGTCAAATGTATCAGCAATGATTTGCAGGTGCCGGCCAGCGCCGAGTTTGTACTGGAAGGTTATCTGGAACCCGGTGAAATGGCGCCGGAAGGCCCTTATGGCGACCACACTGGTTATTACAACGAAATCGATTCCTTCCCGGTGTTTACCGTCACCCACATCACGCACCGTGAACAACCGATTTACCACAGCACTTACACCGGCCGGCCACCGGATGAACCGGCGATCTTGGGCGTGGCGCTGAATGAAGTCTTTATTCCGCTGCTGCAAAAACAATTTCCGGAAATTGTTGATTTTTATCTGCCGCCGGAAGGTTGTTCGTACCGTCTTGCTGTGGTCACGATGAAAAAACAGTACCCGGGCCACGCCAAACGCGTGATGATGGGCGTCTGGTCGTTTTTGCGTCAGTTTATGTACACCAAGTTTGTTATTGTCTGTGACGATGACATTAACGCCCGCGACTGGCAGGATGTGATTTGGGCCATCACCACCAGGATGGACCCGGCGCGTGACACTTTGCTGATTGAAAACACACCGATTGATTATCTGGATTTCGCTTCGCCGGTGTCGGGTCTTGGCTCTAAAATGGGCATGGACGCAACCAATAAATGGCCGGGCGAAACCACGCGCGAATGGGGCGAACCTATCGTGATGCGCGAAGATGTGAAGCAAAAAGTCGATGAAATGTGGGATTCGCTGGGCATTCCACTACCGGTGCAACCACGGGGCTTATACTGATGGCAGACAGCCCGATGACAGACAGCAGGTTTTTAGTGCGGATTGAGCCATCCGGCGTCACTTTTACCGCCAGTCCGACGGAAACGCTGCTGGATGCCGCGTTAAGCGCCGGTATCGATTTTCCGCATCGCTGCCGCCAGGGGGTTTGCACCTCCTGCGTCTGCCGGTTAAAAAGTGGTGACGTGCGCTATGACGACCCGTCACCGCTCAGCCCCACTGATGTTGAACAAAAATTTGTATACGGCTGTCAGGCCTTTGCCGGCAGTGATCTGGTGTTACACCATCCATTTATCCGGCCCTGAGCCAACAGAGACGAAACCGCGATGTCAGAACAGTTCTCCCTCAACGCCAGCAATAAAGTGCTGGCTGATGTGGTCAGTATCGAAGCCTTAACCGCCGGCGTGCGCCGGGTGCGGTTAAAACCGCAGGAACCTGTGCATTATCTGCCTGGCCAGTATTTACAGATTTTTTTGTCCGACAGTGACAAAAGACCTTTTTCGATTGCCAGCGCACCCGGCGATGAATTTATCGAACTGCAGATTGGCGGTAATGTCACAGACGCTTACGCCAGTCAGGCGCTGACCCATTTGCAGGACAACGCAGCCGTGCTCATTCAGGTTGGCCTCGGCGAAGCCTATTTGCGCCCGGACAGCAGCCGGCCTGTGTTGTTACTGGCCGGCGGCACTGGCTTCTCCTACGTTTGCAGCATCGCCAAAGCCTTAGCACAGCAGCCGGACGGCCGCGCAGTGACGTTGTATTGGGGCCTGCGCAATGAATCGGCGCTGTATTATCAGCAAGAGTTGGCTGAGTTGCAGGAAATGCGCCCAGGCCTTGATCTCATCACCGTATTGCAGGAACCAACCGGCGACTGGTCAGGCCGCACCGGCCTGGTGCATGAAGCGCTGTTGGCAGATATTCCGTCGCTGGCAGGTTACGACATTTATATCGCCGGCCCGTTCCCGATGGTCAAAGCGGTACGGGACGCTTTCCTCGCCGCCGGGGCTGAGCGCGGCCATATGTATGCCGACGCTTTTGCCTGGATTTAACCAGCCATTGTGAAGCGACTCGCCTGGCGACGTTGTTTAACATGGCTGCTGACTTGCCTGATAGCGGGTTGCACACCGCCCGCTGTTGTCCAGCCAACACCGGCTTTTGCCCAGCATGTTTATATCTGGCAGCGCGTCTGGCGACCGGCACATTCGCAAGCCCTGCAGCAAACTCAAGCTGATTTCTCTGCGCTGCGGGTACTCAGCCAGCAATTTCACTTGAGTACCACAGGCCCGGCCTGGACCATCGCAGCGCCCGACTGGGTCTTGTTGGCACAGGATCAACGTCCAATCACACTGGTGCTACGGCTGGATGGCCAGTTGTCGCAACTGCCAGACGCCGCTGTGGCCTGGCAGCAATTGCAACCGCAGCTCGACGCAGCGCAGCAAGCCGGGGTCACAGTTTCAGCCATCGAAATAGACTATGACGCCGCCCGCGCCGCTTTAGCGTCCTACCGCCTGTGGCTGCAAGCACTGCGTCAACAATTGCCCACGTCGTTGTCGCTACAGATCACCACGTTGCCGGACTGGCTCCAGTCTGAACATTATCCGGCGCTGTGCCAGGCCGCAGATCAGCTGACCTTACAACTGCATTCAGTGCTATCACCAGCCCAGGGTTTATTTGACAGCAGCAAAGCAAAACAATGGACACAGAACGCAGCGGCGACCACGCCCTGCCCGCTGTTTCTGGCGCTGCCGGCCTATCATTCGGCGCTCATTACTACCGCTGACGGCGGCCGCGTCGAAAGTGAAACCATGCTGCCTGTCGCAGGAGAGCGTCAGGCGTTGCTGAGCCGGCCTGAGGCGGTGGCCGATTTTTTGAGCTGGCTGCGAACTCAGTCTTTGCCACAGGTACAGGGGATTGTCTGGTTTCGTTTGCCGTTACCAGACGACCAGCGCAGCTGGCCGCTGCCAACCTTGCAGGCGCTGGTGCGCGGCGAAACGCTGGTTGCGACACTTCACACCGAACTGAAACCCGGGCAAGGCCGCTTTGATGTTGTACTTCGCAACAGCGGCAATCTCAGTGCGCAGCTGCCGGACAAACTCAGTTTTCGCGGTTTACAATGTTTAGGCGGCGACGCCATTGACGGCTATCAGTGGCAACAACAAGGCGGCGACTGGTGGTTGCAGCGCAAGATAACCACGGCAGACTCCACACAAATAGCGCCACAACAAGCGCGAACTGTGGCCTGGATACGTTGTCAGCAGTTACATGTCTTCAGCTCACCGGCAGATTAAAAGGATTTTTATGACGTATTTTCGTTATTCAGCGTTGGCATCTGTTGTCCTGCTCAGTCTTGGCAGTACTCCGGCACTGAGCTGTGGGCCGGATTTTCCGTTGCAGTTACTGTCAGACCGCGGCACACACCTGCAAAACCTGCCAGAACCGGAATTCGCCGTGTTGGTGACGCAATTAGCCAGCCTGCCGGCGTCCTGGCCTTTGCCAGAAAAAACTTTCCAAAGCCAATATGACTATCAGGCCGACCGGCTGGTAAGCAGCACAGAGCAAGCTGAACAGCAGCTATTGCCAGCCGAACAGGCGAAGCTGGTCGCCACCATGCGCCAACAAACCGATGTTGCTGCAGCATTAGCAGCAGGCAAAAATCTCAGCGATGAATTGCGTTTCTACACCGCTGGCGCTGTGATGTTCTCCAAAGACCCGAAAGCGGCTGCAGCGCTGTTTCAACAAGTGCTGGCTTTACCCGCCACCGCGCAACAACAACGCCGCAGTTGGGCGCTCTATAGCCTGGCCAGACTGCAAGCTGACACTGCCCCCGACCAGGCCATCCAACTCTGGCAACAGTTGCGCGCGGAAATAAGCAAGGGCCTCGCCGATCCACTGCAACTGGCCGTCGCCAGCCTCGGCGAAGAAGCGCGGCTGTTATTGGCGCAGCAGCAGTGGCCGCAAGCCATTGGGTTGTATGCCACGCAGGCGCATTATGATGCCTCGGGCTATGCGTCATTGCTGCAACTCAGTCGCCAGCTGCTGGCCAAACCGGATGCAGAGCTACAACCTCTGTTGCAACAGCCCGCGGTCAGCCGCTTACTGAGCATTTATCTGCTGACGCAGTTATCCGGGCTGCAATACAACGCGCCGCAGCAGCTCACGCGATTGCTGCAGCTGCTACAACAAACTCCGGATATTCAGCTGGCTAATGCGCTGGAGTTGGCCGCAGTCAGTTACCAGCAAGGCCAATACGACAACGCGGCTGTGCTGCTCAAACAAGCCAGCGACAGCCCGCTGAAATGGTGGCTTAGTGCCAAACTGGCGCTACGCAGTAACGACTTAGCGGCCGCAGCTACCGCCTACGCCAAGGCCAGCAAGGCCTTCCCAACCACTTTGCCTGCGCCGGCCAAAGCACCTGAATTCCAATACGACGAAGCTTTTAGCCGCCAAATCAGCCGCAAACAACTACAGACGCAATGCCGCGTTGAAGCCGAAGCTGGCGTGTTGGCGCTGCAGCGCGGTGAGTATCTGCAGGCGCTGCGGCTGTTGTATCAGGCCGGCAGCGAATTCTGGCAGGACACCGCTTATATCGCCGAGCGCGTGCTGACCACAGCAGAGCTGCAGCAGTTTGTTGATACGGAAGTGCCGCAAGGACAGCCCAAGGCTGAAAGTCAGTGGTCATGGTTTGGCGATACCGAACCTAATACGTTACTCCGGCAGCTTCTGGCGCGCCGTCTGCTGCGTGAAGGCCAGACCGACACCGCACAGCGTTATTTTGTTGAGCCCCAGCTGCAACAACTGGCCAGACAATATCAGCAGCTACAACAACAGAGCGATGCCAACGCACTGCAACACCAGCTGGAACGCATCGGTCTTTATCTGCAACTGGATTTCGGCCAGCTCGGGCGCGCCGACGCACTGTTTCAGCTGGCAACGCTAACCCGCCAACACGGCCTTGAACTGCTGGGTTATGAATTAGCACCGGATTATCAGGTGTTTTACGGCCAGTTTGAGTTTTATCAAACCGACACGCCGCCGCTGTGGCCAATCCCGGCGGCAGAACAACAGCGGCTGACGCAGACAGCACCCGAGCCGGATAAAAGGTTTCATTATCGTTATGTCGCGGCAGATCTCGCCGCGCAAAGCGCTGAACTCTGGCCGCAGAACAGCCAGGCTTATGCCGCCAGTTTATGTGCCGCGACAACCTGGCTGATCAACAGGGACCCTGAAGTGGCGCAGCAGTATTACCGGCAGTATCTGCAAAATGGTGCTTATGTGCCCTGGGGGGCTGACTTTGGCATTCGTTGCCCGCAGCCAGAGGCAGTCAATGCAGCCAAGCGTCTACAGTCAAACTTCAAAGCCAGCTTGCCGCGCCAGCGTGATATGGCCTTAGGTGGAACAGCAGGGTTGTTGCTGGCAGCAGCTGGCTGGTGGGCGTTACGGCGGCGCGCAGCGCGGCGGCTGAAGTCAAATTGATTGCCGTCGCCCGGCATTTTCTGCACAATGCGCAAAACAGGTCCAACCAGAGAGCAACGAATGCCACATCTGACCCAAATTAAAGTCCGCGGTTATCATTTAGATATTTATCAGCACGTTAACAACGCGCGGTACCTGGAGTTTTTAGAAGAAGCGCGCTGGGCTTATCTGGAAGATTGCGGTGACGTGGAGTATTTCACCAGCCAACGCCTGGCCTGGGTCATCGTGAATATCAATATTAATTACCGTAATGCCGCCACCAATGGCCAAACCTTACAAATCGCCACCCAGTTTTCGAAAATCGGCGGCAAAAGCGCCGTGATCCATCAGGTGGTGACCGTTGCCGGCACTGACACTGTGGTGGCAGACGCTGACATTACTTTTGTTTGCCTCGATCAGCGCAGTGGCAAAGCCGTGGCCATTGAGGGTGAATTGCTGGCGCGGCTGAGTAAACATTTAACCGACTAAGCCACGTCTGCCAGGATACCGGTCGTTTTTGCTCAGCGTCCAGGCAATAACCCGGCACGGAATCCATCTTTATAGCGGCGTGACAATGGCACTGTCACACCGCTGCTTAAGCGAATATCGCCGTCGCCGCTGGGTTCATAACTCAGTTCGGCGACAAATGCGTGATTGACGGCAAAACTGCGATGCACCCGGCTAAAGCCCTGCTGACCCAGCTGTTCAATCAGCTGGCTCAGCGTGCTACGTAACGGATAGATTCGGCCATGGCTGTGCAGATTCACGTAATTGCCGCAGGCTTCCAGATATTCGATAGTGCTCACGGCCAGTAAAAATTCTTTATCGAGTTTTTTCACCAGCAGGTGCTGCAAGGGTTTGCTGGCGGGTAATTTCAACGAGGCTTCAGCAGGCACCGATGACACTGACTCAGCAGGTTCAGTTTCAGCAACGGCCAGCATTGACGCCTCCCCCCGCACTCGCCGCCATACCATGGTGCAGAGCTGATAGGTCACCAGCAGATTCAGATAACCCCAGACATCCTTGCGGTATTCATACCAAAGCTCCCGCGCCAGCGGGCCAAAATCATAGGACTGCCCTAACCAGCCATACACCAGTTCACGTTGTGCCACCATCAACGCGACATGGCCAAAACAAAACAAGGTGGAGACCACAAGATGCCAGAGACATTGCTGCAGCGGCTGGCTAAAGCGTAGCGGCTGGCGGTCAAAACTTAAAAACAACAGCGGAGCCAACACTAAAGTGCCTATTGCGCTGCTGATTTCCCATAACCAGGGTTCCCACCAGTCCAGTGTATTCAGCGGGTCGCGGCTGTGCTCGAGCCAGACGGTATTGGCTTCAATACTGTTATTCAGCAAGATAAACACGGCATACACCAGCCAGGCGTACAGCAATGGCCGCCGGCTTAACGTCTCCACCCACCATTGCTGGTCGCGCCGCCGGGCCATTTCTTCAACTATTTTCGTCACAGCTATCCACCTGTTATCCCTCAAATCCACCACAAACCTATTGCCCGGTGGTGTCTGCGCGCCGGTTCAGCTGCAATAGCACTGACCTTTGACACAACTTTGGGATTTCAGCATGACACAACTGGTGAATCAACGTCGAGCCGATCTGGACTGGCTACGCATCGGCGCTTTTGCGCTGCTTATTTTGTATCACTGCGGCATGTATTACGTGGCGGACTGGGGCTGGCATGTGAAAAACAGTCAGACCTACGAATGGCTACAGGACCTGATGAAACTGACCAACCCATGGCGCATGTCGTTATTATTTTTACTCGGCGGTATGGCGCTGGCGATAGCGCGGCCCAAATTCAGCGGCTGGACTTTGTTGCGCATGCGCTCTAGCCGGTTATTAGTACCGCTGCTGTTTGGCATGTTTGTCGTGGTGGTGCCGCAAGTCTACTTCGAGGCGCTCAGTCAGCAATTGATTGAACCCGGTTACCTGCAGTTCTGGTGGGAATATAGCAATCCCAATACGGATTTATTGCGCGAACACCATAGCCCTATTGGCCTGTTAACCTGGAATCATCTGTGGTTTCTGCCGTATTTATTCTGCTACTCGCTGCTATTGTTACCGCTACATAGCCTGCTGCAACGCCTGGCGGCTTTGACTGGTAAGCTGCCGCTCTGGTGCTATGCCACTGTCCTGGTGAGCCTCCATCTGTGGGCTGTGTGGACTTTACGTGAACAATATCCGAGCACGCATGCCCTGCTGGATGATTGGTATAACCATGCCAAATATGGCCTGGTGTTTGTCACCGGTTATCTGTTGGTGCTGCAAAAACACTGGTGGGCGGTATTACCACGCGGGCGCTATGGCCTGTTAGCGACGGCGTTAGTGGGTTACGCACTGGTGGTGCTGGACAATCACGACATGTTTGACGGTCTGGACGACAGCGCGGTGGGATTACAGCTACTGTATAGCGGGGTCTCCGTGCTCAATCACTGGGCCTGGCTCGGCGCTGCCCTGGCCTTTGCCGCCGTTTATTTACAACAACCAGCGTTTGACCCAACCGGCAAGATCCGTCGCTATGCCTCAGCGGCCATTCTGCCCTGGTATGTGCTGCATCAAACCCTGACCGTTGTATTTGCCGTGGCGCTGCAGCCATTGCAGCTGCATGACGGCGTGGAAGCTGTGTTGCTGATCAGTCTGACTGTTTTGGGCTGTGGCGTGGGCTATGAAATTATCCGCCGCGTGCCGCTATTGAACTGGCTGGCCGGCGGCGCGCCTGCAGCCAGGTTGCAACGCACGCCAAATGCGCCGCAACCGGCCTCTGAGACGGCTTAGTAAGGGCTTACCGGCGTATAAAACGCCGTATTCCGACCGTCGATACTGATCCGGATTGGTGTCACGGTCGTGCTGTTGCTGAGCAGGTTATAACTTTCGCCCGGCAACAGTTTAAAGCGCAGTAAATCTTTGATCACGACCGGCTTACCACAGGTGGTTTGGGTATATTGCGTCTGGGCATCAGCGCGCAGCACATAGACTTCATTGGTGCCGTCGACAATACCTTGGCCGTCGGCGGTGACAAACAAAGACGTCGCCTCTGAAACCGCAATCACCCGGCCTGTACTGCCCAGTTTGGCCTGAAATACGGCCGAACGGCCCATGCGGTCACGCTGACGGAAATGGGTGTCGTTCAGTGTATTAGCCAGCTGCGGGAAGCTGAGGAAATTACTGCTGATATTGATGGTGCTATGGCAATAATCTGTCACGACTTCGCTGCTGACGGCACCACTGATGCCATCCGGGTCGTAAACATGCTGACTCAGCACATGGTCACCGGCGGAAGTGCCGCCCACTACACCACCTTTGTCATAAACGTGCTTGATTGCGCTCTGAACTAAAGTACCTTGCCAGGCATTCAGATAAGCCGACTGATCACCGCCGGCGATAAAAACCGCTTCGGCTGATTTAATCGCCCATTCCACATAAGCCGAATTGGCTTTGGCCACAGTATCAACCAACAAGGTTTCGACCGAAGCGGCACTGGTTAAACCCTGCAAGTAAGTGTTGTAGGCATCGGTACCTGTCGCGCGCAGTACCACGATGTTCCCACCTTTAATCTGCGGCCCCACTCTGTTACTGAATGCCGCATCTACATCTGTACCGCCGCCCATCAGTAATAAAGCGCCCTGACCTGCAGTCAATACCGGGCAAACATCAGCACTGCCACCGACTAAATAACTGGTCTGATTGCTGGGCTTGGCGGGCCGGGCACCATAACTACAGCTGGCTGGTGGTGTAGTCCCGCCGCCACCCGAAGCGCTGCCGTTAAAAGTCACGGTCAGGCCATAACGACCGGTGCCGCTGTAACGCGCGACCTTTATAAAATGCTTCCCGGCGCTCGCGGCGCGGTAAGTTCCGGTTTCAGGTCTGCTGCTGCTCTGGCCCGACAAAATATAACTGCCACTGCTGCGGTACAGATAAAAATCAAAGTCGGCACTGGTGCCATGATTGAGACTGACACTGATATCGCCTGTGCCTGCGGTGTCAAAGCTGTACCAGTCAACATCAGAACTGCTGCCGATAGTGCCATTCAGCACCTGACCACTGCAAAGGCCAGCATTGGCTTTCGCCTCAGTGTTGTTGTTTTCAGTTTCCTGCTGCAAACAAGCGGCCAGCGCAGGGCTGCCCGCCAATAACAAAGTCGCCAGCGCGACCGTTTTGAACGATGCTCTCATTGTTGCTTTCCTGTTTTTGTTGTTGTGTTTAAAGGTCAAACAGTACGCGGCCGGACAGGCCGATAGCTTCAGGCGCCCCACTGGCGCAAGACAGCGGGATGCCGGAATTCCGGGTTATAGCGTGGGGGAAAAACTTATAGGTCGAACCACTCAGACAAGTGGTAATCAGTGGCACAGGCGTGCAGATTGGCAGGTTTATCAACCTGTTGTGACAGCAACAACCAGCAGTTTGGGTTTTGCGGCATCACGGTACTCTGCACAAATTTGCATCAAGGGATTTTTAATATGCGGCAATGACCGTAGCAGTGTCAATCAGCAAAAAGCGGGAATTCCGCAAACAAAACATGAAATATTTGCAGTGCCTATGTAACAATAACTAGAATAGATTTCTATTTTCCCCCGAAAAGGAACTTTCGATGCGTAAACTGGCACTGCTGGCGCTGCTTTTCAGCGCATTTACCA
>Ga0247724_1000058_pt1 | contig 34846 bp, 52 predicted proteins | sample OKSTACKMC2E_FD_182776 | JGI IMG/M metagenome (GOLD analysis project Ga0247724, IMG submission 182776) | Subsurface sediment microbial communities from gas well in Oklahoma, United States - OK STACK MC-2-E | ecosystem: Environmental > Terrestrial > Deep subsurface > Rock core/Sediment | place... | reverse complement strand
GCAATCTTCAATACTTATGTTTAGCATGTCATAATAAGAAAACCTTTGGAAGAAAACATGATGTAATAAGAGATGGATTGATGTTCGATTGCAATGGAGATTTAATACAATCCCCCCCCATAAAATAATTTACACAATCATCCCTAAGGACCGATGAGGTACATTCAAAGAACACACAGGGAGTTTTGGAGAGGGGGTGTAGAACGAAATGAGGTGAAAAGGTGAACAATAAAAATGCGAGATATAATGAGATAGCAAAACAACAAGAAATAAAAAAAGAGATAGCAAAACTTAACAAGTTATTCAAAGACATGGAGCCTAAGTTTAAAAAGACCGTTCAATCTGTTGTTGAGAATGCTGCTTTCATGGCTGTTACCTTAAGGGAGCTACAAGACCACCTTAATAAAAATGGGTTAACATGTGAATATCAGAATGGAGAGAACCAGTGGGGAACTAAAAAGTCACCTGAGGTTGAAATTTATAATACCATGATTAAAAATTTCATTTCTGCAATGAAGTCATTAACAGATTTATTACCCAAAGATTCAGCACAGAAAATAATCGATGATGGCTTTGATGATTTTGTGAGTAGCAAATGATAAGTGTAAAAACTAGAAGGATTATTTATGAGCTTACTTATAATCCTATTATTGAATATTTTAACTGGATAGAAAACAATAGGAAAAGTGTAAGCAATAAAATTTTCAAAGTTTATAAAGAATTAGTGAGAATTATTAATGATACTAATTCAGAGTGGGAGTATGATCCTAAAAAAGCTAATCATGCTCTAGAGTTCATAGAGAATTACTGTAAACATTCCAAAGGTAAACTTGGAGGCAAACCTTTTATAATGGAGCTTTGGCAGAAGGCTTTAGTTGCAGCAACATTTGGTATGGTTCATAAGATTGATGGTACTAGAAAATATCAAGAAGTTTTACTTATAGTTGGTAGAAAAAATGGAAAATCAACTTTAGCAGCAGCTATTGGCTTATATCTTCAAGTTGCAGATGGAGAACCAGGAGCAGAAGTGTTTGCAGTTGCGACTAAAAAAGACCAAGCAAAAATCATATGGTTAGAAGCAAAGAGAATGGTTAGAAAGTCAAAAGTCTTACTAAAAAGAATTAAAACTCTAGTTAGCGAGATGGTATGTGACTTTAATGATTCTTTTTTTAAACCATTAGGATCTGATTCAGATACATTAGATGGCTTAAATGTTCACGGAGCATTACTAGACGAAATTCATGCTTGGAAAGATAAAAATTTATATGATGTTATCGTAGATGGTACTACTGCAAGGGAACAACCATTAATTTTTATAACTACTACCGCTGGAACAGTAAGAGAATGTATCTATGATATTAAATATGATGAAGCAGAGCAAGTCATTAATGGATATGAAGATGAAAATGGATACAAGAATGAAAGATTTTTACCTATAGTATATGAACTTGACAAAAGAAGTGAGTGGACTAATGAAGAGTGCTGGATGAAAGCAAATCCAGGACTAGGAACAATAAAGAGAATAGATCAATTAAGAACAAAGGTTAATAAAGCTATTGCAAACTCACTATTAGTTAAAAACTTAGTTTGTAAAGATTTTAATATAAGAGAAACATCATCAGAGGCATGGTTAACTTTTGAACAAGTAAATAATAAGGCTACCTATGATTTATCTTTATTAAAACCTAAGTATGCAATCGGTGGAGCAGACCTTTCTTCAACTACTGACTTGACTTGTGCAACAATAATATTCATGTTACCAGGTGATGACACTATTTATTGTAATCAAATGTATTGGCTTCCAGAAGATTTATTAGAGCAGAGGGTTAAAGAAGACAATATACCTTATGACACATGGCGAGACCTTGGATTATTAAGAACTGTAGAAGGAAATAAGGTTCATTATAAGCATGTAACAGAATGGTTTTTAGAAATGCAAAATGAATGGGATATTTATATTCCTTGGAGTGGTTACGATAGTTGGTCAGCAGAGTATTGGGTTCAAGAAATGAAAAGCCATTTTGGAAAGGATAGCATGGAGCCTGTTATACAAGGAAAGAAAACTCTTTCAGGGCCAATGAAGAGTTTAGGCGCAGATTTAGAGAAGAAAAAAATTAATTACAACAATAATTCAATTTTAAAATGGTGTCTTACTAATACAGCAATAGAAACAGATAAGAACCTAAATATTCAGCCATGTAAGACTAATAACCAAAGAAAGAGAATAGACGGTATGGCAAGTTTATTGAATGCTTATGTATGTCTAGAAAGACACTATGATGATTACATCAATATGATCTAGGAGGGAGGTGAGAATATGGGATTTATAAAAAATCTATTAAATAGAAGTATACCTAAAACTAGATTTGAGTTAATTGAAGATAGAGGCAATGGCTTTTATTCATGGAATGGTACCATATATAAAAGTGATATAGTAAGAGCTTGTATAAGACCTAAAGTAAAAGCCATAGGAAAGCTTGTTCCGCAGCATATAAGAAATAATGCTGTAGAAGGATTTAAAGTTAATCCAGAACCATATATTAGATTTCTCTATGAAGAACCTAATCCTTATATGAGTGGGCAAGTATTTAGAGAAAAAATGGCAACTCAATTGGCTTTAAATAACAATGCATTTGCATTAATTCTAAAAGATGAAAATGATTATCCTATTGAAATGTACAATATACCCTGCATATCCGTTGAAGCTAAGTATGATTCTACTGGAGAATTATATTTAAAGTTTACTAATAGAAATGGGAAAATAGTTACTTATCCATATAAAGATATTATTCATTTAAGACAGGATATAAATGAAAATGATATCTTTGGAGACAGCCCTAGAGAAGCTTTACTTCCATTAATGGAAGTTGTATCAACTACAGACCAAGGCATTGTGAAAGCTATTAAAAACTCAGGCATAATAAAGTGGTTATTAAAGTTTAATACTAGTATGCGCCCAGAAGATGTTAAAAAACAAACAGAAGACTTTACAAATACTTTTCTTAATATTGAAAATAGCGGTGGAGCTGCTGGTATAGATAGTAAGGCTGATGCAATTCAAATAGACCCTAAGGATTATGTACCTAATGCTGCAGTAATTGATAGAACAACTCAAAGAATATACTCATTTTTTAATACTAATGAGAAGATTGTTCAAAGTAAGTACAATGAAGATGAGTGGAATTCGTATTATGAAAGTGAAATAGAGCCTGTTGCTATGCAATGGACAAATGAAGATACTAGAAAACTATTTTCAAGACGTGAAAGAGGTTTTGGCAATAAAATAATTTATTCTGCCAACAACCTTCAATATGCTTCAATGTCAACTAAGTTAGGTTTACAAGCAATGGTAGACAGAGGGGCAATGACACCTAATGAGTGGAGAGAAGTTTTAAATCTTCCACCAGTAGAAGGTGGTGACAAACCACTAAGAAGATTAGATACTATTGCTATCGGGGAAGGAGGTGAATAATAATGATATTTATTGATGTTAAAGGGGAAGTAGTACCAAGTGGTAATGAATGGCTATATGATTGGTATGGTATTCAGGCTACATCTCCAGTTAAGATTACAAGAGCATTAAAAAATGCTAATGGTCAACCGGTTACTATTAAAATAAATAGTGGCGGAGGTGATGTATTTGCTGGATGTGAAATCTTTAATGAATTAAAAAATTATAGTGGAGAAGTAACAATAGAAATACATGGACTATGTGCTAGTATAGCAAGTGTAATTGCTATGGCTGGTAAATGTAAGATGTCTCCTTTAGGAGAGATAATGATACATAATGTATCAACGTCAACCAGTGGAGATTATAGGGATATGGAGCATAGTGTAGAAGTTTTAAAAAAGGCTAATAAAACTATTGCTAATGCTTATATGTTAAAGACTGGCATGTCAGAAGAGGATGCATACAAATTAATGGATGCAGAAACATGGTTAACAGCAGATGAAGCTTTAGAACTAGGGTTAATTGATGAAATAATGTATTCTGATGAAAAAGTAGATAATAATTTACTTAATTCATTGAAAAGCAATGCTATTACGTTTTGTAATAGTGTTGGTAAACTCGATAATAGCCTACTAGTAAAATTTAAAAATTATAATCCAGTTATTAATCAACCTATTAGAAATGATAAGGTTGATTTTTTATTACAACAAAATAAAGCAAAACTACAATTACTTAAATTAAGAGGAGGCGTTCAATAATGAACAAAGAAAAGTATTTAGAATTAAGAAATGGACTTTATACAGAGGCAGAAAACTTAATAAATGAAGGTAAGCTACAAGAAGGACAGTCTAAAATGCAAGAAATTCAAGACTTAGATAATAAGTTTGAGAATGAAGCTAAAGCATTAGCCAATTTAAATGCATTAAGAGATAATACTAAAATTAATCCTGCAGCACCAGTAAATAAGGAAAATAATAAAATAGGAGATGTGGCTTCAGAGGATTTTTCAAATACTGTTGAGTATAGAAAAGCATTTATGAATTATGTTACAAAGGGAACTCCAATAACAGGAGAATTTAAAAACGCAGCGGGTCCAACTAAGACTACTGATGTTGGAGAAATGATTCCTGAAACAGTTTTATCTAGAATTATTGAAAAGATGGAAGCTACAGGAATGATACTTCCTTTAGTTACTAGAACATCATATAAAGGCGGATTAACAATTCCTACATCTACAGTTAAACCGACTGCATCTTGGGTAGCGGAAGGAGTAACAAGTGAAAAGCAAAAGAAATCTTTGGGTGGTTCCATTACATTCGCATATCACAAATTAAGATGTGCAATTTCTAACTCTTTAGAAGTTGATGTAATGGCACTTCCAGTATTTGAAACTACGTTTGTTAACAATGTAGTTGAAGCTATGACTAAAGCTTTAGAGCAATCTATTATAAATGGATCTGGAACAGGACAACCAAAAGGAATATTAACAGAAACAGTTGCATCAGGTCAAAATATTGATGTAGCAAAGGCAGCAAAGTTAGATTATAATGTTTTAATTTCAGCAGAAGCTGCTTTACCATTAGCATATGAAAATGGAGCAGTATGGTTTATGACTAAAAAGACATTCATGTCTTTCATTGGAATTGTTGACACAAATGGTCAACCAATTGCAAGAGTTAACTATGGAATAAATGGAAGTTCAGAAAGAACATTACTTGGAAGAAGAGTTATCTTAAATGATTATATGACTTCTTATGATCCAACAGGGGCTACAACACATGTTTTTGCTTTCTTATTCAATCCTACTGATTATGTATTAAACAGTAATTTAAACATGACTATAAAGAGGTATGAAGACAACGATACTGATGATATGATTACTAAAGCATTAATGCTAGTAGATGGCAAAGTTGTTGATGTAAACTCATTAGTAACATTGACTAAGAAGAATGTATAAGGTTACGTTTTTACGTAACCTTTCCTCTTTAGGAGGTATAAAATGCTAGGGAAAGTAAAATTAGCACTTAGGATTAAATCTAGTGTAATGGATACTGAAATATCAGATTTAATAGAGGCTTGTAAGTTAGATTTAAGTATCAGCGGAATAAAAGTTATAAATGAATTAGATCCATTAATTCAACGAGCAATAATAGTGTATTGTAAGGCTAATTTTGGACTAGACAATAAAGATAGTGATAAATATCAAAAATCTTATGATTTACTAAAACAATCTTTGGCTTTATGCTCTGATTACAATACAGAGGTGATTGTATAATGTGGGTTAATGAAATAAATCTTATTCAAGAAACTTATAACTTTGATGAAATAGGAAATCAAATACCTATTGAGGTTAAAAATAGTATATTCTGTGATGTTAAATCAGTTGGACGTACTGAGTTTTATAATGCAGCCGTTAATGGGTTAAAACCAACGATTATATTTGTAATCCACAGTTATGAATACAATGGAGAAAAGCAAGTTGAATTTGAAGGTAAAAAGTACAAGGTAATTCGTACTTATGCAACTGGTCCTGAAGAAGTAGAACTTACTTGTGAGAAGGTATAACTATGACTAATATAAATGATATATCTAAAGAAATAGCTAAAGCATTAAAAGAGTACACTATAGAGATTACAGAGGGCTTAGAGAAAGCTAAACTTGAAGTTGCAAAGGATACCGTAAATAATTTAAAAGAATCTAGTCCTAAAGATTCTGGAGATTATGCTAAAGGTTGGGCAGTTAAGAAAGTTGATACTGCTCAAATAGTTCATAATAAAACAGATTATCAATTAACTCACCTTTTAGAATATGGACATGCAAAAGTAAATGGTGGGAGAGTATCACCCAAAGTCCATATTAGACCTGCTGAAGAAAAAGCAATTAATGGATTTTTAGAAAAAGTAGAGAAGGTGATTAAAGGTTGATACTAACAGAACTAAACACAATATTAAAGGCTACGGGATATCCTGTAGCTTATTCTCATTTTGTAGCAACTGAAGATAATCCAGGACCCAGTCCACCTTACATTACTTATTTAGTACCTTATTCTTCAAATTTGTTCGCAGATGATAAAGTATATAAAAGAATTAATAATATTCAAATAGAACTTTATACAAGCCTTAAAGATCTTCAAGCTGAAAAGACACTAGAATATTTATTAGATGAAAATAATATACCCTATGAAACCATAGAAACATGGTTAGAATCAGAAAATTTATTTCAAAAAATATATGAAGTGAGGTTGATATAAATGGCAGAAAATAAAATAACCTTTGGATTGAAGAATGTCCATTATGCACCATTTACAATTGTTGCAGGTGTAATTACTTATGAAACTCCAGTTTCAATGCCAGGTGGTATAGAATTGTCTATTGAACCACGTGGAGACATGACAGAATTTTATGCAGATGATGTACTATATTATTCAGCTGCAAATAATCAAGGCTATGATGGTACTTTAAGCATTGCCAATATTCCAGAAAAATTTGCTATAGATGCACTTGGAGAAGAGAAAGATGAAACTGATATGGTAATAACAGAAAAAGCTACAAGTAAAGGCAAACCATTCGCTTTGTTATTTGAGTTTGATGGGGATGTTAAAGCAACCAGACATATACTTTACAATTGCACAGCTAATAGACCCACTGTTGGGTCAAGTACTAAAACTAATACAGCTGAACCTAATGCTAATGAACTTACATTTGTAGCATCTCCAAGAGAAACGGATTTAGCAGTTAAAACTAAAACTACTGCATCTACTCCAGAGAATATTTATAATGCGTGGTACACAAAAGTATATGAGAAAGTGGGAGCTTAAGAGGTGATTAGATGGAAAAGTCAATTTTAATTGATGGTAAAGAAGTTAAATTAAAGTCTACTGCTGCAACTCCATTAAGATTCAAAGCACAGTTTGGAAAAGATTACTTTGCAGAATTAATAAAGTTAAATAAGTTAAGTAATTTTAAAGATGGCAATTATGAATCTTTAGAAAATGTTGATTTTGAAGTGTTTTATAATATTATTTGGAGTTTAGCGAAAACAGCAGATAAATCTATTTCAGAGCCTATTTTATGGCTAGATGAATTTGAGGAATTTCCACTATTTGAAATAATACCTGAAATTCAAGATATGATTACTGCGAGTATTGCTACTAAAAAAAAATAGATAAGTCAGAAGGGGATGATGATGTAATTACTACTGAATCATTCCTTTTCTTATGTAAAAAATGTGAATTATATAGGGAAGATTTAGAGGATATGACAATTGGAATGTGCCTTGATTATATAGAGGAATGGATTGAAATGAATAACCCTAATAAAAAGTCTAAAACAAAAATAGCAAATCAAAATGATTTTGATTCTTTCTAAAAGTGAGGTGAGAATATGGCAAACAGTAAAATAAAAGGTATTACTATTGAAATTGATGGCTCTACCAAAGGATTAGACAAAGCATTGCAAGATGTAAATAAACAATCTAGGGATCTTCAAAGTGAACTTAGAGAAGTTGAAATGGCATTGAAATTTAATCCAGGCAACATTGAGCTAGTAGCACAAAAGCAACAATTGTTATCTCAACAAGTAGAGACTACGACAAAGAAACTAGAACAACTTAAAAGTGCACAAACTCAAGTGGAAAAACAATTTCAGAGTGGAGATATTGGAGCAGACCAGTATAGAGCCTTTCAGAGAGAAATAATTCAAACTGAAAGTAAACTTGACAAATTTAAGAAAGAACTGGCTTCAATTGATGATGTAAAGGCTACGACTAATTTAAAAAGTGACTTTCAAGACATTCAAAAAGAAGCAGAAAGTGCAGGAGAAGAAGTTAAAGACTTAGGTGGAGAATTAACTAATTTACTTGCTGGAGCAGCCTCAGGGAAAGGTATTTCAGATGTTATAGAAGATGCATTAGATATAGCATCTTTAAATACGAAAATAGAAATATCTATGGATGTACCTCCTGAAAGCATTGAATCTGTTAAACAAGCAATTAATACGGTATCTAGCTATGGGGTAGACGCGGAGGAAGCATTAGAAGGAGTTCGTAGACAGTGGGCACTGAATAAAGATGCGAGTAATGAGTCTAACACCGCAGTAGTTCAAGGAGCCGCTACAATTGCTAAAGCTTATTCAGGAATTGATTTTAATGAATTAATACAAGAGACAAATGAAATTTCAAGCGCCTTAAATATATCCAACGAAGAAGCATTAGGACTTACCAATGCACTTTTAAAAATGGGTTTTCCACCTGAGCAATTAGACATAATAGCTGAGTATGGTACTCAATTAAGTGCAGCAGGATATAATGCACAGGAAATACAAGCAATTATGGCAGCTGGAGTTGAAACTGGTACTTGGAATATAGATAATTTGTTAGATGGGCTTAAAGAAGGAAGAATTAAATTAGCTGAATTCGGTCAAGAAGTTCCTAAGGCTACACAGGAATTATTAAAAGGTACAAGCGTTTCAACTGAACAACTTCAGAAGTGGGGTCAAGCAGTTTCACGAGGTGGAGAAGAGGGTAAAAAGGCTATGCAAGATGTAGCACAAGCCTTATTAAGTGTAAAGGATGAAACTACTAGAAACGCCTTAGGAGTTCAATTTTTCGGGACTATGTGGGAAGACCAAGGAACCAATATAACAGATACATTATTAAATATGGGAAATCATCTTACAACTGCAAAGCAAAATCAAGATGATTTAAATCAATCTACACAACAACTTAGTGCAGATCCAGCGGTACAAATGGAACAAGCAATGGCAAAATTAAAATTAGCATTATCACCATTATTAGAAACTATTGCTGGGGTTATAGGAAAAATTGCTGAGTGGGTTTCTGATAATCCAACTTTGGCTGCTACTATAGCAGCAGTAGTAACTGCTATAGGAATATTAATAGGTATAATAATGGGTTTAGCGCCAATTATTACAGCTATTACAGCTGCTGCTGGAGCTTTTGGTGTAAGTATTGGAGCTATAGCTGCACCAGTATTAATTGTTATAGGAGTCATTACAGCATTAATTGCTATAGGAGTAGCTTTATATAAAAACTGGGATGAAGTTAAAGTTTTTTTAGCAAATTGCTGGGAATCTATTAAAGAAGTTGCTTCTAATCTATGGAGTGGACTTAAAGATTTCTTTTCGAATACATGGGATAGTATAAAAGAAACATTTAATACTACAGTAGAAGCTATTTCTAGTTTTTTAAGCGAAATGTGGGATAGTATTAAGAATACAATATCAACAATTTGGGAAGGAATTAAGAGTTTCTTTTCTTCTATATGGGAAAGCATAAGGAGTATATTTCAGAGCGTTATTGATGTAATCATTAACTTTGTTGTAGATAAGTTTGATTGGTTATTAAATGGAATCAAAGAAATTTTTGATGGCTTAAAAATGTACTGCGAAGGTATTTGGCAAGTGATAAAAAATATATTTTTAGGTGCAATTTTGTTGATACTTGACCTTGTAACTGGAAATTTTACAAAATTACAAGAAGATGTAATACAGATTTGGAATAATATAAAAGAGGGATTAAACAATATATGGGAAGGAATTAAACAAGTATTTTCAGGGGCGCTAGACATAATTAAAGGGTATATTACAAATGCCTGGAATGGCATTAAAAACCTAACAACTACTATTTGGGAGAAGTTAAAACTATTTCTATCAAATCTATGGGAAAGTATTAAAACACTTGCAAGTAATGCTTGGGAAGGGTTAAAAAATACAATAGTAACATTTACAAATGCTATCAAAATTACAATAGTAAATGTTTGGAATAGTATATTAGATTTCTTTAAAGCACTTCCAGAAACACTTAGAAATTTAGCGGTAACAATGTTCACAGCCATGAAAAATGGTATAGTATCTACCTTAATAAATATAAAACAAGCTGCACAAGATATAAGCCAAGGTATAGTGAATACTTTTAAGGAACTGCCAGAGAAATTAATTGATATAGGAAAGAATGTAGTACAAGGGCTTATAGATGGTATAAAATCCAAAATAACTGCAGTGAAGGATGCTATAACAAGTGTTACTAGTGCTATAACTGATAAGGTTAGAAATATACTTGATATTCACTCACCTTCAAGGGTTATGATGAAAATGGGAGAATATACTGGAGACGGATTTGCACTGGGCATTAAGAGTACCATAGGAGAAATTTCTAGACAATCACAGGCTATGGCTAGGGCTGTTAATCCAAGTGTAACTAGTGGAAATATTTCAGTATCATCCAATAGAGCTGCAACCAATAGTGGTATTAGTGGTATAAAGCAAACAGTTAACATCTATAGCCCTACTGCATTAAGTCCAGCTGAAACTGCTAGACAAAATAGAAGAGTTCTTCAGGAGTTAGCATTACAATCATAGGGGGTGAATTAGTTGAAAAAACTAACATATAGAAATAGCTTAGGAGCAGAATTAGAACTAACTAATTCTGCTCCACTTATGTTGTTGAACTTTGTTGAAACTGGAAAAGTAAATATTCATAGTAATAAGGGAATGAATCAGGATGGAGCGACTTATTTAGGTAATACGCTTGATGTAAATGATAAAACAATAGAATTCTTAATTATTGCTGAAAGTGAAGAAGAACTAATTAATTATCGTAATAAAATAAATAAAGTAGTTAACCCAAGGTTTGGTGAAGGATACTTATTTTATAAAGATAACATTAAAGAGATAAAATCTAAATGCATAATTAATGCGCTACCTTTTTTTAGTAAAGTAAATTCAACTGTTACTAAAGGTTTGATAAATTTCACAGCTAATAATCCATTTTGGATGGATATAGTTGAAAGTAAAGAAAATATAGCTCTATGGAAAGGACAGTTTCATTTTCCTTTAGGGATATCAAAATCAAAAGGTATTATAATGGGTCTTAAACAACCAAGCCTTATTGTTAATATTTACAATAAGGGTGATGTTGAAACAGGTATGATAATTGAATTTAAAGCCAAAGGAACATTGAGCAATCCATCATTATTCAATGTTAATACTAGAGAGTATATAAAAATTAATAAATCAATGGTGGCTGGAGAAGTTATAAAAGTTAATACTAATTATGGAGAAAAAAGAGTAGAAAATATCTTAAATGGTGTTACTACTAACATTCTTAATCTTATAGATTTAGGTGGAGGGGATACATTCTTACAGTTAGAAGTTGGAGATAATCTCCTAAGATATGATGCAGACACAAACCCAAGTAACCTAGAAATTAACATATACTTTAGTCCTAAATATTTGGGGGTGTAATAACATGGAACTAAAAGTTTTAAATAGGAACTTAGAGTTAATAGGAATAATTGATAAGTTCACATCTCTTATGTGGACAAGAAGTTATTTTAAAAGTGGCAGATTTCAACTAGTTGTTCCATTGGCAGATGATGAAACTATTAACTTACTAAAAAGAGAAAATATTCTTTACAAAGGTAGTGGAGATACTGAAGCAGGATATATAGAAACTATAAATATATCTTTGAATACAAATGGTGAGGAAATAGTAACTGTAAATGGTAAATTTATTACTAGCTATTTAGATAGAAGAATAATATGGGGTAATGATAATCTTAATAGCTCTAGTGAATTAGCCATGAGGAATTTAGTTAATAAAAATGCAATTAGTTGTCCAAGTGAAAGAATAATACCTAACCTTATACTAGGAGAGTTAAAAGGGTATACAGAAAGAGTAAATAAAAGTATATCCTACAAAAATCTAATTGAAGCAGTAGAAGAAATAGCTGAAACTAGTCAGCTAGGATTTAGAAATAACTTAGATTATATTAATAAAAAGATAATATTCGAGGTATATAAAGGAGTCAATAGAACTGTTAATCAGAATACTATTGCTCCTTGCATTTTTTCTAGAGATTTTGAAAATATATTAGAGCAACAATATACAGATAGTAGTAATAATTTTAGAAATGTTACTTTAGTTGCAGGAGCAGGAGAAGGGGTATTAAGAAAAAAGACTAGTGTAGGATTTGCAAGTGGATTGGATAGATATGAGCTATTTACAGATGCTAAGGATATATCTGATAAAAAAATTATATCAACTTCAACTGGTGAGAAAGACGAAAATGGCAATACAATTTATGAGGACACTGAAGTACAAATGAATGATGTTGAGTATATACCACTATTAAAGCAAAGAGGCACTGAAAAACTTGCAGAATGCACTGAAATTAAGACTTTCGAAAGCAAGATTAATACTAGGGGTAATAATATCTACAAGATAGATTATGACTTAGGGGATATGGTTACGATACAGGACAAAAGATGGGGGTTACAGGTGGACACAAGAATAACAGAAATAGAAGAAGTTTATGAAGGTGGAAAAGTTGAGATTAACCCTACCTTTGGAAACAACATTCCAACACTAATAGATAAAATAAAAAGGATGGTGAGGTAATGGAAAGAAGTTCTTTTTTTAATGCAGAACTTGTTGGGGAAGATTGGGACAGGGTATATCTAGCTGAAGATTATGCAAGATATTTCAGTTCTTTCATTGGCAATGGTGTATTTCCTAATCCATCTACGGGCCTTCAGGCTGTAGGTGTAGACAATAATATGAATATAAGGATTAAACTAGGTAAGGCATGGATTAATGGTTACTTCTATGAAAATACAGATGATTTAATTATTGCAATAACTCCTGCTGATGGAGCTCTTAATCGTATCGATAGAGTAGTACTAAGGCTAGATTTTCTAAATAGAGAAATTAAATGTTATGTAAAGAAAGGTGACTTTGCTACAAATGCAGTAGCTAAGACCTTACAACGAGATTCGGATGCTTATGAACTTGGATTAGCAGATATTAGAGTTAATAAAGGGATAATTAAAATAACCCAAGCAGAAATAACAGATTTAAGATTAAATAATAGTTTATGTGGCATAGTCCATGGAGTAGTGGATCAAGTGGACACCACTGCAATATTTAATCAATTTCAGAGCTGGTACTCTCAGAAGCAGACTAATTATGATAATGATATAGCAACTTGGACACAAACTAAAAAGGATGACTTTGATAGTTGGTACACTACTAACACTCAGGCATTTTTAAATCAGTTTAATGTCTGGTATGACGCCAATACAATCCAATGGAATAATGACTTTACAGCATGGTTTAATACCATTAAACAACAGCTAGATGGAGATATAGCTGCTAAGTTATCTGCAGATGTAATTGCCTTGCAAAATGACAAGGTAGATAAAACTAGAAAAGTTAACAATAAAGATCTAACCGCAGACATTACTCTTACTACAGATGATATTAAAGACTCTAATGGCAAAACAGTTACGTCGCTTATGGGAGACTTAGCGACACTAAATACTACTGATAAAACATCTTTAGTAAAGGCAATAAATGAACTTTTTACAAATGCCAATAATGGTAAACAAAATTGGGTAGACGTTATTGGTTCTCCGTTATTAAATACGGATACGTTTGCTACCCTCAAAACTAAAACTCAAACTCTAAAAAATACTTTAGCAACAAACTTAACTGCCAAAGGACAGAGTAGTGTTGGTACAGATAGCCTTAGTAATTTAATCAATAAAGTGGCTAGTATTTCCACAGGAAAGAAGTATGCAAATGGAACTGTTGTATCATCAAGTGGCACTTGGAATATAAGTGTTACTGGCTTATCTTTTAAGCCAACTTCAATAATTGTTTCTGGTGGCACATCTGGAACTCATTCAACAGCTAATGTAATTTATAAAGAAGATTTTTTCTTTCCTTATGGAAATGCTGTTAAATTAAGAAGTGATAATTCTATAACACAAAGCATACCATCGACATATATGTCAGTTGCTTCAAATGGATTCACAATAACAACAGGAGATGCAAACGCAACATATAAATGGATAGCAATAGAATAGGAGGTGTTAAAAATGCAAGTTGGAAATAGAATAATTTATGACCAAGATGGAGAAATGCTTATGCAACTGGGTGAAATGCAAGGTGATGTTTTACCTAGAAAAGATATTACTAAATTAAATTTTGTAGATTTAGAATATGGACAAGTGGATTTAAGTAAGTATAGGATAATTAAAATTGATGTGAATACTAAAAAGCCTGTACTAGAAGAAATTCCACAAGTTTTAACAGAAGAACAAATAAGAATCCAAGAATTAGAAAATCAATTATTATTATCACAGGAGGGGTTATTAGCATGATAAATCCAATTATATTAGATATATTAGTAAGAAGAATACTTGAGGGTGGTATAAACCCTAAAACTAATCAACCAATGAAATTAGAAGATATAAATGAACCTTACAGAACTGCTGTAGAGAATGAAATACTACTTAGGCAACAAGTAATTTAAGACACAATAGATTAAAAAAGCGACTTAACTATAATAACTAAATAATTAAATTAAAGGCAAAGTAGAGCACCATAACAAGGTGTTTTTATTTTGCCTATTTTTATAAAAGAAAGAAGGTATTAATAATGGATAAGGTTATGGAAAAATTTAATTTTATTTTTGCAGCATTGGGAACATTACTAACTTGGGCATTTGGAGCATGGGAAATAGGAATACAAGTCTTAGTTGCTCTTATGGTATCTGATTACGCAATGGGATGGATGTGTGGAAGCCTAGAGAAGAATTTAAGTTCTGAAATTGGATTTAAAGGATTAAAAAAGAAATTTACAATATTAATAATTCTTATGTTAGGGGTAATGCTAGATAGATTAATTGGGCAAGGTTGGGTATTTAGAACATTAGTAATTTGGTTTTACATTGGAATGGAAGGACTTTCTATCCTAGAAAATGCAGTTAGATTAGGAGTTCCATTCCCAGAGCAGTTAAAAGATGTATTAGTTCAACTTAAAGAAGGTAATAAAAAAGATATTAAAAATATTAAGGGGGGTAAATAGATGGTACCAATACAGAAAAAACTAATTAATTATAACTTTAATAGAGGTACTAATAATCCTAAATATATAGTTATCCATGACACAGGGAACAATTCAAAGGGTGCAAATGCTTTAGCACACTATAATTACTTCAATGGTGGCAATAGGAATGCCTCAGCACATTTATTTGTAGATGATAGCAACATAATTCAAACTGTAGAGTTTAATGATTCTAGTTGGCACTGTGGAGATGGCTATGGTAGAAATGGTATAACTAATCAGAATTCTATCGGTGTTGAGATTTGTGTTAATTCTGATGGTAACTATGAAAAGGCCATAGAAAACACTCTTGACTTGGTTAGATATCTGATGAAAGAATTTAACATTTCATTAGATAAAGTAGTAAGGCATTATGATGCTTCAGGTAAAAATTGTCCTGCATCCATGAGTGGCAATGGGTGGGAAGGATGGAATAACTTTATGACTAAACTAACAAATTCATCAAATACTATTGTGAGTTCTTCTAATACTGCTGAAGGAGTAGTTTACTGTACTGCAGATACATTAAATGTTCGTGATGGTGCAGGAACTGATTATCCAAAACAAGGTGTACTTAACATGGATGAAAGGGTAGCTTTATTGGATAAAAGTAATGGTTGGTATAAGGTAAGATATTATAATGCTCCATTAGGAAAAACTATGATAGGTTGGGCAAGTAGTGTTTATTTAAGAATTGAAAAAGATGTACAAACTACTATCATCCAAGACAATAAACCTAAAAAACACTGGGTAATAAGCAATTATATTCCTACTGGGGAATACGGATTTGAAGTGAAAGCCTTTTTAGATAAGTACTTTAAAGACATTACAGGAGTTTATATAAGAAGTAATTCAACAGGAATGTGGGCAGAAACTTGTTATTTACCAATAGAAAAATGCCAAGAATTAAAAACTAGATTAGGTAACTTGTTTTGGGAAATTAAATCTCACTAAGTAAGGGTAGCTTAATTGCTACCCTCTTTTTTATGTGGTCCGTCTATACTCATGCTTCACAATATCACCATTTAAAGAGGCATATCGTTGAGTTGTGCCAGGTTCCTCATGGCCTAGTAAAGCCTGTAAAACTTCTAATGGCATCCCTTTATTTAATGAAGTTGTTGCCATAGTATGCCTAAATAAGTGAGGGTAAATAGACTTATCTATTCTAGCACGAATACTAATCTTATCTATCGCTCGTTCGATTGAGCGACCACCTAAGCGACCATAGGGCCTCTTGCTTGTTACAAATAATGCTGGGTTAGAATCTGTTCTTGTATCTAAATACTTCTGTAAAAGTATCTTAGCCTTAGTATTAAAAAACACTTTCCTCTGTTTATCACCTTTACCGATTACTAATAGAGACATATCATTCCAATCAATATCTTTCTTATTTATTCCAACTACCTCGCTAAGACGTGTTCCAGAGCTTACCAAAAACTCTAGTAATGCATGTTCTCGTGGAGTTTCACAAGCCTGTCGTAAAAGTTCTACTTCTTCCTCAGAAAGTGCATTCCTAAGCCTCTTTGGAACCTTGGTTAACTTAATCTTCTTCATTGGGTTCTTCACAATATACTCCTCATCCTGCAACCATGAAAAGAAACTCTTTAGTGCTGAAATTTGAGAATTAATCGTAGTATCTTTTTTACCTTGTGAGTACATTGAAAGATACATACGAAGATCCATTGTAGTTATGCCACTAACAGGCTTAACCAGGAATGTAGCTAAGTTACTTAAAATTAACTCGTAATTATATAGAGTGTGCTCAGATAAGCCTTCCAATCTCTTGGTTGCAATATAAATACGAGCCTTTTCTATAATGTCACCAGCAACAAGGCTTGTTTCCTTAGTCATTACATCATAGTTGTATAATACTTCCTCTAACACCTTCTTAACTTTTAGTTGCTCTTGTAGATCACTTAGCATTGGTACCTCTAGCGATAACTTACCTAAAATTTTAATTATTACCTCGTCATTAGAATTTGTTTTATACATAAAAAAATCTCTCCTTTCTATTTCTAAAAACTGTTGTACTAGTTCTTAAAAAAACTAAAGGAAAGAAGTCAAGTTTTTATTTAAAAATATTTTTTCTATGGTATTCCTATATAGGGGGAGGCTTTTTTAAAAACCCAAATACCATAAGTTATTGGACATGCTCAATTAACTGTCGTCAACTGTCGCCAGTTGTCGTCAATTAACGTCAATTGGCGACAGTTAAAATTTATAATAAAGATATTAAATTTAAAGTTTTTACTTAGATTTTAAGTGTGTATGATAGAGTATCTTATAAAACATTATATTAAAAACACCTAATATATAATTGGCGTAATCCGGAATGTGTCGGCACATTACGTAATATATTAATTTATTCCGAAATGTTACGTCATAATTGAGAGTTAAAAAAAGAGTTAGAAGTTTAAAATACCTCTAACTCTTTAAATTTTAAATACATTTCATAAGATAAACTAATCTTGCCACTAAGTAGTCTTGCAAAACCAGAATGAGAAATATTTAATAGCTTAGTAACTTCTCCATAATTAAAATTGTTTTTTATTTTCCATTGTCTTATAATTTCATTAGGAGAGTAATAATATACCTTATAATAATCATGAAAGTACTCAAGCGGAATATTAAATAAATCACATATAATTTTAATGCTTTCAGGTTTGGGGAATACATTATGAACCTCCCATTTCATAACAGTATCAAAGTGATAGTTAAGTACTTTTGCAAATTCTTCACGCTCTAAGTTATTGATTTTACGTAATTTAATAATTTTTTCAGCAATAGTAGTATCTGGGAGGTCTTTATATAGGACCTCATAAATATTAAATTCAAAACCCTTAAATACTTCTTTAAATATCGCAGTTTGGTATAATATGCAGGTGCTAATTGTACTAAACTGCGATTTTAGGGAGGGAGAGGGAAGTAAAAAATCTATTTTTTTTTAGACCCTTTACTCCCGATAATGTTAACTTTAATTGAGCTGGTTTCATCATCCCAATAGATGTCCTCGATAAACACATCAATGAGCTGCTTAATTTCTTCATCTTCAAGAGTATCAATTATAGAACATTTATCTAAGATCATTTTTAGTAAAGACATATTTAATTCATTTCCAATTTGTTCATTTTTCATATTGTTAATGTTGCTAAGTTGAGATTTCAACCCAGAAAGTTCGGTTTTAAGGTTTTTTATCTTACCAACGATTAATTCGGTTATATCATCATCCAAGGATAATTTATTTAAAAGCGATTCTATTTGCCTCTCTTTTTCTGCAATAGCTTTTTTTATATTATCCTCTTGATTTGCTCCACTATTATTTTCTTTTGATTTCTTAAATTGCTCTGATAGTTTATTTAAAAGTTTAGCCTGGTTTAGTCCAAACTCTTTTAACTGAAGTTTCATGGCAGCATCCACTTCTGCAACTTTGGCATTTTTACAATCACATCTAGAGCCTTTAGAAAACTTCTTCAAATTACAGGCATAATAAAATAATCTGTCACCAGTTTTCTTACTTATGTGACCATGAGAAATCCCCATTAAGCCATCACATTTTTTACATTTAAGTTTTCCTGTAAGAAGAGCATTATGAGTTCTTCCTAGGTTAGGGAAGGTATCTCTATTCTTCAATAAGATCCTTTGAACCTCAAGCCAATCTTTAGCCTCAATTATTCCAGTTTGAGAGCTAACTGCGACTATCCAATCAGATTTATCTCTGTGTTTCCTTGTAATTTTCCCATTTTCATTTATTATAGTTTTACTTTTATTATAACTAAGAAGCCCATGCTTTCCATCAGTAACACCACAAGTCGTCATACCTTCTTGTTCTAAGTAATTCATTACATCCTCAGTAGCTTTAACATAAACTGTATTAGTTAAAACAACCCTAAGATTAGACTTATTGAAATCATTTCCTTTTTTAGTTTTAATGTCATTTTGTAAAAGATAAGTCTCTACTTTTGATAGAGATTTAAATTCTAAGTATTTATCAAAAATGAGCTTTACTATTTTCAGTTCTTCAGTAACCTGTGAGAGCTTAAACATCTTTTTTTCATTCATATCATGGTCATAATAGACTATAGGAGTAGACTCATAACCTATAGGAGCAATACCCCCAAGCCATCTACCCGTTTTAGATAATTCAAGCATATTATCTTTTACACGTTCCGCAATAGTTTCTCTTTCAAGCTGTGCAAAAACACTTGCAATATATATCATTGCTCTTCCCATAGGAGTTGATGTATCAAATTGCTCTTTTATACTTACAAAATCTATATCATATTTTTGAAGAGTTTCTAAAGTAGTTGAAAAGTCTGCAACGTTACGTGAAATTCTATCTAGCCTATAGCAGATAAGCACTTCAAATTTCTTAGTCCTGGCATCCTCCATAAGCCTTTGGAACTCAGGTCTATTAGTATTTCCACCACTAAAACCTTCATCTTCATATACTAAAAACTCAGTAATATCTTTATCTTTCATAGTATTATTAACATAGTCTTTACACATTTGAATTTGATTTTCAATAGATTCACCCTTACCAGTGAATTTAGATTTACGAGAATATATTGCTACTTTCAAGTTCTCACCCCATTTAATAGAGAAGAGTATGAAATACTCATACTCTAAACCTCTTCATCATCTATATTATTATTTTGAAGTTGCGAGTTTATCCAACTTTCTTGATCAAATGTATTATTGGCAAAGGCATTTTCTAAGGCTAGGCTCTCCTTATATTCTTTTGCCTCTGCAACCATTGTCCATTTAGCGTGTATGCCTTGATTTTCAATCTTTTCCCTAATTTCTTTTAAATTAACCTTAAAAAATTCTTTTTTTAGGTTAACTTTATTCATTTGATTTTTCATAAAAGTTTTATGTAACTCATGTTCTAACTTTGGAGCATCATCACTAAAAATCATTGCATGAATATCAAAGGAGAAAGGAACACTTGCATCACCAAGTTCCTTAACTCTATCTGAAGGCTCTAACCTTCTTGTCATACCTATTTTATATACATCCTCACCGAATGAGCCTACATTTGAGATTACATAAACATGCCCAGATCTAGTTTGTTGAGACATTGATATTGCTCTTTGATTCTTTTCTTCAGCTAGTTTTAGTTTTTCATTTAAGTCATTAAGCTGTTGTTCATATTTTTCCCTTTGCTGTTCATTGGCTTCACTAAGTTCTTTTCGTGCTTTTTCCATTAGTTTTTTCAACATTTCTTCTTCCTTAGCGGCTTCTTTTATAGCTTTTTCATACTCTCTTCTAGCTCTTTCTTCTTCTCTAATTTGTTCTTTAATAAGCCTTTGTTCTTCTTTTTCTTTAAGTTTTAATTCTTGAACTGCCACGCCCCATTTCAATTCTTCTAATCTTGAAATAAGATACTCTTCAGTTATTACTGCATTTCTAAAGGCTTTCCCCAAATTATTAACAACGTAAAAGGAATCTCTAATTTTTTGTTCTATTGTTCCATAATTATCATGTTTTATAGTGGAAAGTATAGTATCAACTTTTCCATTAAAGGCATCTAGAACGAAGTTAATTGCAGTGGTCTTTCTATTCGCTTCAACATATTCACATGAAGCAGCAGTTCCATTTTTAATCATCAACCTAGTTCTTTCACGTGCCTTCTTTAATTCATTTCCAGCCTCTGTATATCCAAAATCCTCTGCCAATTCATCAAGCAACCCAGATGTAGGGGTTAGGTACTTATCACCGTAACCTTCAATTATATTTCTCATTGCTTGTGCTGTTTTTTCTAAATTATTTGCTTCCTTTAATGCTACAAGTGCTTCACCAGCAATTTCATCTGCTCGTTTCTTCGCAGTTTCAATTATTTTACCTGCTTCTATAGTTGCTTCAGATAAGGTGTTTTCATACTTAAGTTTAATTTCATTTGCATCTTCAAGAGCCTTTTTTTTAGCAAGTTTACCTTCCTCAACTATTTTATTTGCATTCAAGTTAGCAACAGATAGTATTAACTCATATCTGCTTTTTAGTAAGTTAGAATCATTAGTTGCTTTTTCTATAATTTTAGTAGCCTCTTCCTCTGCATCTAATATTGATTCATATTTTGATAAAGAAGAAATTTTTTCTTCAAGAGACCGAATTGTTTTATCCAAGTTTGACTTTAGTTTTTTCTTTGATCTAAATACCCAAATCAGTGAAATAACTAGACCAATTAAAAGTATCCCCATTTTACCATCCCCTCAGTTTTAAATATATAATTTTAAAACTCTTTCAACTTAACCAACTCAACTGGAACACAAAAGTGACAAGCAACTTCATCAAGTGTTATTTGCTCTAAATAAGAACCACTAATAGCAGTTTCATCAATTAGTAACTCAGCAGCGAAACAATTAGCCTGTATTTCTAGTTTTGAAGTCAATAAAAGAGTTTTATTTTTTATAAAATAACAATTCTCATATCTATGTAATTCAGCATGACCTAGTTCATGGGCCATGACCACTATTCTCTCAAATTCATCTAGTTCTTCATTTATGAATATAGTTCTTTGTCTTTCGTGATAAAGATAAGCACCAGAGATGTTTCGCATTTTACCTATGACTATAATAATTCCAAGAGCCTCGGCTAACTCAAATGGATCTCTAGTACCATACTTTTTTATAAGAGCATTAACTTTCCTTTTTACCCATCGATGCAAAATACTCATCCCCTTAAAAATAAATAAAATAATAAATAAATTATTTTCTATATTTTTTAGGGGTATAAGTTTCTTTATTTTTAATTTTTATCTTTTTCAATGCTACTTCAAGAAGACCCTTAAATAATTCAGCATCTTCTTCTTCAACTTCATTACCATTATAGTACAGTGGGCCAGATTCCTCATTTTTCAACTTAGTCATAAGAGAATCTAATTCCTTCGCAATGTCCTTCTCATCTTTAGCAGTTAATACTGGTTTAAATTCTGTCTTAGTATCTTCTGCTAGATAACCAGCAGCTATCATTAAATCTTCATAAGTAACATTATTTTGAGCTACTTCAGCTAGTTTTTTTATAATATCTGGATTAGGTGGATTATCCAATTTTTCATTTAAATACTTTGATATATAAGTTCTATTTACACCAGATTCGTCAGAGTACTGCATTTTAGTTCTATTGCCCAGTGCTTTTTCTAAGATAATTTTAAAGTTTGTTTTATTAAACATATTACCACCTCCTTACAATTAGTATAGTTTCTTGTGTGAATATTTTCAACATGCCATAGTGTAAAATCTTTTCACATTATGCGTGAAAATAGTTGACAAGATAAAAAAAAGCCTATATACTTAAGGTGTGAAAAAAATTAACAAGAGGTGATAATATGAAGCCTAATATTTTAGCATTACAAAATTTAATAGATTCAAAATATAATGGCAACAAGTCCGCCTTTGCTAAAGGTATTGGTGTAGAAAGAAGTCATGTATCTAAAATTCTTTCCACTGGAGCATGTGCAGGAGCTACTTTTTTCGGGGCCTTATTAGATTATTGTAAAAGCGAAAAGCTAAATTTTGAGGATTTTATTTTAAATTAAGTGTGAATAAAATTAACTTATTTACTCATTAATTAAATTATCCAATATAAGTTAAGGAAAATAAATCCATAAGACAGGCACTAAAGAAGTAGTTAAAGTGTATTGTCAAGCAATATTGAGGGGAGGGAAGAAGAGAATTTATATGTTAGTAAAAAAAGAAATAGTCATTACAGTAATAGTAACAACTATTTATGTATGCATATCAGAAAATGTGGGATACGGTATAACTTTAGTAGTATATTTGCTAATGCTTTATACTTACTTAAAGATTATTGATTAGCTTTTTCTTTGGTTAATTCGCATACCAGAATAAGTTATTAGAAAAAAAACAACAAGGTAAACCAATAAAAATTGGTTAAAGCTCAAATTAAGATATTTTTCCACAATAATAAGTAGTGGAACCATGCTAGTGATTTGGATGATAAATGCCCAGCCAAGTATGGACTTTAATTTATCTTTTTTATTCATACGTTTAAATATGCTAAAAGAACTTTCAGATGGGTAGCCTAAATATTTTTTTAATATAACATAATCTAAATTAACTTGATAGCATATTTTGTAAAAAATTTCTTGGTAGTCTTCATCATCTCTTATAGCATCCATAAATAAATCGTTTAGCGTATGGAGCTGTGGAAAAGCTAATTCAAAATTATCCATTAATATTGGTTTTATCTTAGTAGCATATTCAAGCGCTGTAGATTTAGAGATTTCTTTATTCAAATCAAATCTAATTAATTTATATATTGGAAGATATACATTTTTTAATTGAAGTTGTTTTATTTCAAATGCTCTGGGTCTATTAGTAGTGTATTTTGTAACAAAGTAAGTTGTAAAAGCAGTTATTAGGATACTTATAATTTTAAGAATATCATCTGATTTTATTACAAAATTAACATTATCCAAATCAACACCCCCTTTCAAAATGATTTTAGCATATGAAAGAGATTCGTGGAAAGGAGAAATTATAATGGCTAAAACAGTTACAAAAGCATCAAATAATGTTTACTGTCAGGCAAGACTGGCAGCTGCAAAGTTTAATGATGCATTTAACAGTAGAGAAGGAGCTGCTGAACACTTAGGAATATCTAAAGATGCATTAACTAAGTATGAACTTGGTTTATGCAAGATAGTTCCTGTGGAAGCAGTGGTAATGATGGCAGAGGTTTATAATGCTCCAGAGCTATTAAACCTATATTGCACAAGAGATTGCCCCATTGGAGCAGTTGGTATGGTATCAGCAGCAGAAGTTAAATCAATAGAGCTTATAACCCTAAGAATGCTTAATACCCTTAGAGATGTTGAAAAGTCAAAAGATGAATTGTTAGAAATAGTTCAAGATGGGGTTATAGATGATGATGAAAAACCACAGTTAAAGGAAATTATAAAGTTCTTTGAGCAGGTAGAGCAGAATGTTTGTGAGCTTAAATTATGGGCTTACAAGAACCTAAAATAAAAATTTAAAAAATATTTTTAAAAAACTCTTGCTTTTTGACTGCTTGATTAATTATAAGAATATATCAAATTAATTTTAAGTGTTAATTGGAAATAAAAAGCGAAGTTTGAATAATATATATTAGCAGTTATGGGGAGGAAGAGAGCTTGGGAGTTAAAGTAATAGTAAATTATCCAGACAACATGGAGGAACTTGAGGATAAAGCAACAGAAGTGTTAGCGAACATACTTGTTAGAAAGCTCCACCCAGAAGAGGTAAGCCAATTAATAGAGGTGCTAAAAGCTGATAATTGCAAGATAAGAATGTAGTTAACTTAAGACTAAATAGGCTAATAGCCTATTTAAAATAAGCAATTTCCTAAAATGCAAATATGGATCCAATATATTGTATGCATATACATAAAGAAAGTTGCTGCTTATAAAAATTTAATTTTAAGGAGAGAGTGAAATGAAAGCGAAAACAGTAGAACAGTTTGTAATAATACAACATATCCAAAACCACTTCAATATGAATGCTGTATCTTTAAATCTTATAGATAATAGTACAGTACAGGTAATCGATAGAGCAGGAGAAAAATTAGACTTTATTATTGTAGATGGATGCGTAAGATGTAGATGGTTTGAAGATCATGAGGAGTATGTTCTATGAAAAGTATTAAGTTAAGAGATAAATTAAATACAGCAATGAAATGCAGAATAGATGATTTATCCTTTGACCAAGCGTATGTAATAAGGGCAGCTTTAAGAGATAGCGTAAAGAAGATTGAAGAGAATATACGTGCAGAAGAAAGTTATATTGAAAGGCATAAAGATGATGAAAAAGTTCTTAATAAAGAAAGGGAATGGCTTAAATACTTTGCTGAGGAACTATCAAAAACTAAAGAGATTTTAAATGCTTTGGAAAATGACACAGTAGTGAAGTTAGATTGTTATAGTGATGAAGCAGATGGGATGTGCTTTAACACTATAATAAAAAAATACAAAAAAATATAAGAGCCTCTGGCCAGGCTCTCACTCTTTTAAAAAAACTTAATAAGGTTGTAGTGAAGTTGTGAAACCTCACTTCTTCATTATAGCCAACTTATGGAGGTTATGCAATGAGGAATTTAAAAATTAAAGTTGTCATTTGGTATTCCAATGGCAAAAAAAGAGTTGCATTTATAGGAAAAAACTTTTAGGGGGGACTAGTATGGTTAAAAAAGAAAAAAAGGCTAGTCAAGTCAAGAAAAAGGATTTTAATTATTATTCAAAACAAGACGTTGATAGAGATAAGTTTTATCAACTACCAAAAGAATTATTTCTACTTCAAAGGTATGCAAATTTAAGTAATAATGCCTGTGTCCTTTATGCAATGCTAAAGGATAGGCTAAGCCTAAGTATTGAAAATAATTGGATAGATAAAGATGGAAACATTTATTTTATATTTTCCAGAGAATCTGCGGCAGAATTAATACGGTTATCAGAAAGAACAACTATAAAAGTATTTCAGGAGCTTACAGATGTTGACCTTCTTTATGAATATAGACCAAGCAGAACCAGTGCAAAAATATTGTACTTAGGTCAAATAATTAATGATGGTAAATATATTTTACGAAGTGAAAAAGTTTCACCTACGAAGTGCAATATTTTCACTTCGGGACATGAAAATATTTCACCTCATGACATGAAATATTTTCACCCTAATGATACTGAGATTAATGATACTGAGATTAATGATACTGAGATTAATGATACTGAATTAAATAATATATATACGGCAAAAGGCAAAATTCCTTACGATGAAATAGTGAAGTTATTTAATTCTATTTGCACTAATTTACCGAAAGTAAAAATTATATCAGATAAGCGTAAAAGTCAAATCAAGAAAATGTACTTATCGTTAGATGAGGATTTATCAACAGTAGCTGGATTATTTACAAAGGTAAGTACAAGCAATTTTTTACAAGGTGCCAACAAGGATAACTGGGTATGCAACTTTGATTGGATTATAAATTTAAATAACATGGTTAAGATTCTTGAAGGCAATTATGAGAATAGGAGTGGTTCTAATGGAAAACCTAATGCAAATAATCCAGAGAATACAAAGTACGGTGACCTCGACTCAAAGTTTTAGCCATAAAGAAGAAAAACTTGAATGTGAGGAATGCAGGGACACAGGTTGGGTATTAACTGAGTGTGGAACATATAAAACATGTAATTGTGTTGATGTTAAGAGGTCAAAGGCTCTTTGGGAAAATAGCGGTATTAACATTGAAAATAGTAATTTAAGACTTAGTAATTATAATGCTCAGTTCTCACCGGATGCTGCAAGAGCAAAGCAACTAGCAGTAAATTACTTAACAAAGTTTGAGCAGATAAAAGGAAATAGGGAAAATAGTTTTGGACTATTTGGGCAACAGGGAGCAGGGAAGTCGCATATTGCACTATCAATTGGAATTTATCTTTTAAAGCAAAAGGTTCCAGTTGTGTACATGCCTTATGTAGAGACCATGAGGGAACTTAAAGCAAATGCCTGTGATGAAGAGTATTACAACAAGTTAATTAATAAATATGCTAGGGCAAAAGTTCTTGTAATCGATGATTTATTCAAAGATAAAGCAAAGAATGGGAAGTTAATAGGGGACTTAACTGATGTCGATATAAAGCACATATACCCAATAATTAACTATAGATATTTAAACTATCTTCCTACAGTATTTTCGACTGAGTGCACAATAAATATGCTTTTAAACCTAGATGAAGCACTAGCAGGAAGAATTTTAGAAAGCTGTGGAGAGAATAGTGTTTTATTTAAATACTGCAAAGAAAATAATTATAGACTTAGAAAGCTACTTGCATAAGGTGGTGCAGTATGGCTAAGATACCAGGAATAAAAGAGGAGGTTGTTTCAACCAGTAGAGGATGGAAGTATAAACAACTTTATCTTGAAATTAAGATTATAAAACAATCTAGCAAAAGAACAGAGAATGCTAGAAATAAAAATTAAAGGTGGAGTTAAAGTGAAAATATTAAGTCTAATTTTATTAATAAATACAGCTTTGACAGTAGGCACAATTATTAATTTAAGAATAAAGAGTAAAAAGCTAGAAGGACAGCTTAATGAATTTGTTTCAGTTCAAAGTCAAGTTTGGAATAAACTTTCTTGCTTTGAAGATAACGTTCTTGATAGCTTGTGGGATGTGAAGCATGATTTAGAAAATAAGGATAAGAAGAGCATAGAGCTTAACAAGGAAGTTCTAAATTCATTAAAGAATGAAGCTGCAACTTTATATTTTAAATTATTATTTCCACCTTTCAGAAGTTATAGAAGAAATGGTTAGGAGGAAGGTATGGAAGCAGATACAAAGACACTAAAAAGAAAAGTTGCTTCACTTGCAGCCACTTTAGCACAAGAGAAGTCTGAGACTACAGGAGCAAAGTATGAAGAATGCATTGGACCAGCAATAGATAAAGCCTGTAGGACATTAGGAATAACATCAAAGACATTTATAAAAATGTATTTATAAGATGAGGGGGAGAGTGTATGGACATAATCAAAGACGCAGAAATGTATTTGGAAGGCTATTGGGACTTAAAGGATTCAGTTAAAAATATTAAAGCAGAAATTCACTTATTGGAAGAGGATATTAGCTCAGTAAAGAGTCTAGATTATTCAGGTATGCCACAAGGAAGTGGAGCATCACTACCAGATGATAAGTTAATAAATCTAATTTATAAAAAGCAATCCAAGGAATCAATGCTAAGGAGAACACAAGAGAAGATAGCCTTTATTGAAAATATACTCTCTAAACTAGCAAAAGATGAAGATGGAAAGGTGTTAAAAGCCTATTACATAGATTGTTTACGTGGAGAAGAACTTGAAAAAGAGATGTGTACTTGCGAAAGAAATATCTACAGGATTAAGAAAAAAGCAATAAGAAGGTTCGCTATTCAACTATTTGGAATAGTTGGATTAGGTCTTTAAAGAGAGGAATGATAAATCGTGGATATAAATGTTTTTAAAAAATTAGAAGTAAGAAATAAGAAAGGCCAGTACTATGAGTTTGAAGCTGGTGATAGTGTGATAGTATCGCTTGAAGATGGATCGTCTATGACGGTGGAAATTCAAAATATGAATGATTATAAGTTAATTGTAATTGATGAAGATGGGTTTTTAAGAGTTATTTCATTCCAAGAGCTAGAAAATATTGAACCTGCATAAGTGAATATTATAGGAGGAGCCAATATGAAAATAAAAGATTTAAAAAAGTTACTAGAGAACTTCAGTGATGAAGACACAGTTGCAATTGAGATAAATGAAGAGCTACATGACTGTATTGCATATGATGACGATTATGCAAGGAATGAGCTAGAAACTCCAACACTTGTCATAGGGTTAGAGTATGTTGAATCAAATGGAGAATTAGAATTAAAAATACTAGAAAAATTTAAAGAGGATAAAATTGGGTATACCGCAGATGTTACAGGAATGTACTATCATACACAAGAGGATAAGGCTAGAGGAGAGACAATAATTGAGAGGCTAGAGAGAGAATTTGGGGACAAAAATTTAAATGAATAAGCAGCTAAGTCTATTTGATGAAGAGTACCAACCAAGGTTTCAACTTTATTTGGATCATGGCAATAGCTTAGAAGAATTTAAAAAGAAACCTTGGCTGTATATGCTGTGGGTAAGTAAGAAGTGGCAAGAGTTCATGAAAGAGCATGGAATAAAGGACGATAGAGCTTTACAAGATAGGTTTGGGGACAAGTTTGACGAGTGGTTAAGAAGTCAAATAAAAGTTAATACAGAAACTTTAAATTGGAGGTAAGTAATGATATTTGTAATTCAAAATAAAAAATACAATACAGAAACATCAGAAAAAATATTGGAATTTGGAAAGATTTATAAAGAGAAAACAGTAGTGGGTGAACTTCCATTTAATAGAGAAACAGTATTGTACAGGACCGTAAAAGGAAATTGGTTTACTGTAGCTAAGGGAGATTTTAACAGGCATACTGCTTATAAAGAAAATGATGAAAGTGTTAAAGAAATATTAAAGAGTAGCAATTCAGTAGATATTTATCAGAAGTACTTCGAGGAGTTAGAAGAGGCGTAGTGTGATAAAAAAGCGACATAACTAATGAAAATTAAAATAAGAATAATGTTCTTTGAAAACTGAATAATACGGTATTAAAATATTTATTTTTTAGTAACTGAATTTTTAATGTTAGCTATTATTGTATCGTAAACAACAGTATGGTAGTATAAACATATCAATATATATTTATATGTTTATGCAGAACATATAGAAGTTTATGAAACAGGAGAGGTAAAACATGCAGACTAATGATGAACAAATAGAGGTATATACAAAATTTTTTCACGGATTATCAAACCCTACAAGATATAAAATTCTTCTTTCATTGATAAATGGACAAAAAAATGTAGGGGAATTAGTAGAAGATACTGGTTGCTCTCAAAGTCTTATTTCAATGCAATTAAAATGCTTAAAATGGTGCAACTTTGTGAAAGCAACCAAAGAAGGAAAATGTATTTATTATTCTATTTCAGATGAAAGAATAATTGCCTTTATTCAATTAGGACAATCTATAGCAGAAGGAAATACAGATAAAATATGTACTTGTGAAATATTTAAAAATGAAATTATAAAATCAAAGGAGGTAAAGAAAGCTAATGGAAAAGAACTTTCTAAATAAATCTTGCTGAGGAAGCAAAACAGAATCTGTCAGTATGATAGAAATAAACAACTTATGCCCAGTATGCAAAGAAAAAGGTGAATTTGTAAAAAATATTACTGTAAAGCACATGGTACTTAATACATTAAAAGACTATGTTGGAGATAGTAACTATTATCTTTGTATTAATGAAAATTGTTGTATAACATATTTTAGCCAAGAATCTGATATTAAATTTAATAAGGAAGATTTGAAGGAAACTATTTGGTTTAAAAGTGATTCTAATCCTAAATATATTTGTTATTGCAATAAAGTAACTGAAGAGCAAATTATCGAGGCAGTTATTAATAAGGGTGCAAAAAATATTAAGGATATAATAGTGTTAACAGGTGCAATGAAAAATGGCGAATGTGAAACTAAAAATCCTTTAGGAAAATGCTGTAGCCCAATAATACAAAAAGCTATAAAAAAAGGTTTGGAAATAAAAGAAAATTCTAAATAAATATGATTTGCATTCTTCTCTTTTAATAGTCTAAATATAAAAATGAATATTTTATTTAAATACCGTATTATTCAAATGAATTTTACGGTATTTTTACGTCGTAATTCAAATATAAAGCGATATAAGGGGGATATTAAAGTGGAGTATATAAGAGAAATAAATATACGAGAAGCAGTTATTCACATATTGGACAACAATTCAGAGGAACCAATTTTAAATGAATTTGCGCTAGATCTTAACGAGGAAAATTATAATTTTCTTTTGAAGCATATTCAAAGATGCCTCAAAGATGAAGGTTTAAAATATGCTAGATTTAATAAAGAAAAAAGTATAGTAAAGGACTTATCACAGGAATATTTAAATGGGGAAAACAACATTTTAGATGTCTCTAAAGAATTAGCAAGACAAATGTTTATACTAATGAGGGCAAAAGGGAATATACCATCTTGTGACATACTGACAGTTTCATTTTCTACCGAGTATGGAATGTTTTTAAGTATCTTTAAAATGGATTATATAAAGAATTATTTACACAATATACAGTATGTGGATAATAAGATAGGAATTGATATCGTTCCTCAGTTTACAGGGCTACCAGCGAGTAGTTCAAGGATACAAAAGTGTGCATTTATAAAGGTTTTATGCCAGAGTAATGAATATGACCTAATGGTAATTGATAAAAAGTTAAAAAATAAATCAGCAGAAGATTATGGATCTAATTGGTTCTCACAGAGTTACTTAGGATGCACACTTATTGATAATGAAAGAGATGAGACCAGAGATTTTATTAAACTAACTGAAAAATGGACTCAAAATGCATTAAGTGAGAATGCAGATAAACAAGAGCAAGTCAGAAGAAAAGTAAAAGAAACTTTGAGACAAGAAGAAGTTATAGACATAGAAAAGTTTGCAGATGAAACATTTCCAAAAAATCCTGAGATAAAAGAGAGTTTTAAGGAATATGCAGCTGAGTATGGAATTAAAGAAAAAGTAAATATTGACAAAGATTATGTTGATAAAAAACTTAAGAGAGTAAGGCTAAAAATAGATAGGGACATAGATTTATATATATCTGAAGATGCATATAAGGATAACAATAGATTTGAAATTCAGAGAAACGGTGATGGTAGCATCAACATGATATTAAAATATATTTCAAATTATATAGAGAAATAAGTAGTTAGGTGATAAGGATGTAGTTCAAAGGTAGTATGAAGAAAATAAGGAGAGAATTATGAAAAGTAAAAATGAGTTAATAGAAGAAATTAAGTCCTTTTTAAAAAATGAGGATTGTTCCTACGATAAAGATCAGTTGATAAATGAAGATTGTGTAAAAGGAATTGAAGAAATAAGAGATAGTGCTTTAGACGAAATTGATATTGAGTATGATGGGGAGACTATTATGTCATTAGAGGATTTTACTGATAGAGTATTTGATAATGTAATTCAAATGGTGTGTAATGTCTTAGATTCATATAAGGGAAAATGATCCAAAATAAGTTGTCAATTGAAATAGGATTTTAACGTTAATTTGTCAACCAAAGGGGTGAATAATGTGCAAAAAAAGAATAGCACCATAAATGTTCAGTTAACTTTATGGGATATTGAAGTTACACAAAAGACTAGGTTGATTACAGAAACAGAAGAAGAAGTTACAGAAAACAAGGATTTATTAACGATAAGTCCCAAAAAAATTACACCTATAGAAAATGAGAAAACTGAGAAGCCTTTAAAACTAACAGATTCACATCAAAAATTCCTAGATAAAAACAAGATATATGAAAATGTGAATTTGAGTAGAGTAATTATTTATTGCAGTGGAGGTCTTGGGATAGAACTGCAGGAGAAAACTGAATTTAAAACTATATATGTAAATGCTGAAGGCAACGAAGAGTTTACTAAGAATAAAAAGTTACCAGTACTTCCTATGGATAAGATCATCTATTATAAAAATGAAGTAAGAGCCAATGAAATCCAAGAGAAAAAACTACTTAACCTAAAACAGAAGTTCAAGGATTCAAAGGAAATTAGAAGAAGAGGTGATGAAAATATCCTTGTGGAATTATCAGATAAGATAATAAGTATCAATTCAATAGGTTGGGTACTTGAGTTCCAAGGAGTTAAGGCAATTTATTCTGAAAATGAGGTAGTACAAGCAGAAATAATAGATATAAAAGATATTCTGAGCAAAGTTAAAGTGGGAGACATTATAGAAGTTGCTTATCCAGATAGAACCTTTAATGCAAAGGTAACTCATATGTATGGTGGATATAATGAAAGCTTGTGTATTTCTTATGAAGTAGATGGAGACCAAAAAAGCACTGCAATACCAAGGGTATTTGTAAAGAGCATACTTAAATGTGCTTAAAAAGGTAGATATAAGAGGTGAAGTGAAAATGGTTAAAATAAGAGTTCAAGGAGAAAAAAAGGAAGTTGAAAAGTTTATAGAGGAACTTAAAAAAGGCAATGTTGAAATACTTGAGCAGAGCCAACCTTATGCTAATAGAGGTAATTCAGTATATTCAAGAACATACTTAGATTTAAAGATTAAGTGATTTGGAGTGGTTACTGTGAAAAAGAAAAAAGTTCAAAAATTAAATTCAAAATTTAAAGTGGGACAAACTATAAAGCTACAAACCAAAACACATGGAAGAGATATGAGTGTAGACAGGAACATAAGAAAAGGTACCATAATTAATAAAACCAAAGAGTTTATAACTGTTAAATATACAAACTTAGGTGAGTATAAAGAAAGCTTTAATTATATAGATTTTATTACTGGGGCAGTAAAAATATTATCTTAAAAGGGGGGAAATTAGTGGTTTTAGATAAACATATTGAGATTACAGACCTTCCTTTTAGAGGGAAAGGCATTTTAGTTACTGGCAAAGAAGCAGAGGAAGAAAAAGCTAACGTTATAGATGGTCAACAGAATTACCTAGGCTATATAGATATTTATAAAAATTTCAAAGTAGTGGCGTACAAAGGGAAAAGAATTAAAGTTGAGGAATAATGTGTCAGTTTTTTGTCAGTGAAATTTGCCAAAACAAAGGATTATAATTAAAATACAAAGATTGTTAAATTCAAGTACTCAGTTCCCCATTTTTAACACTTAGGATAATTAAGTCTTAAGTGTTTTTTATTTTTTGGAAGGGATGAAATTATGAGAATTAATGAGATGATTAAAAGTCAACAACCACAAGTCTATGAAAAATTAAATAAAAAACAGCATAAGAAAACTGATTTAAATCTAAACACTAAAGATATAGAGGAACTTATGCATCATAGTTTTTATAGAAGAGGAAGAGGAGGGGCAAAGAGGCAGGTGAGATGAAGTGAGGAAAAGACCAGCAAGACCAATTACTACAACAGAAAAAGTTTTAGATATACAAGATTATTTAAAGTATAAAAACAAAAGAGATTATGTTTTATTCATTGTAGGGGTAACTACTGGATATAGAGCTGGTGATCTAGTGAAATTGAAAGTAAGGGATATAAAAGAAGCACTTAGTAGAAAAGAATTTATCATCTATGAAGGTAAAAAAATGAACTCTAAAAATATTAAAGAAAGAAATAGAGTTCCTCGTACTGTAGAAGTAATACCAGAAGTAGCAAAGATCCTTAAGGAATATATACAAAATAAAAAAGACTATGATTATATATTTCAATCAAGAAAAGGTGTAAATAAGGCAATCGGAGTTCAGGCAGTAAGCAATATATTAAAAGAAGCAGGAAGCTATTTTGGATTGCAAGATATAACAGCTCATAGCATGAGAAAGACATATGCTTACAAGATATACATTGAGAGTGAAAAAGACATAGTAGCAGTAAAAGAACTATTGGGACATAGGTCTATAGAAGAAACTAAAAGATATATAGGTTTAGATAGAGAAAAATATCATCAATATTCAAAGTCATTAAGTGATTTTGTGAGATGATATTTTTATTTTAGCCTATGAATGTTTAAAAAATTACATTACCAATATTAGAGTATCAAAATTCACTGACTATTATTAGAAGAGAGATATTAAAATGAATGTGTGATTCTCATATGAAATAAAACATTCCAGAGCAAAAATACGAACAATAAAACACGATAATATTTAATGTTCGTGTGTATTTTACAGTATATTTGAGGTGTATTTATGGCTAAAGAATTTGCTATATCTTTTTACAAAGGTAAAGGGTGGCTAAAGTGTAGGGCATCATTTATTGCAATAAGAATAACTATAGATGGTGGTGCATGTGAAAGGTGTCATGATGAACCAGGTTACATTGTTGACCATATTATTGAGCTTACACCTGATAATATTAATAACCC
>Ga0247724_1000057_pt1 | contig 35019 bp, 42 predicted proteins | sample OKSTACKMC2E_FD_182776 | JGI IMG/M metagenome (GOLD analysis project Ga0247724, IMG submission 182776) | Subsurface sediment microbial communities from gas well in Oklahoma, United States - OK STACK MC-2-E | ecosystem: Environmental > Terrestrial > Deep subsurface > Rock core/Sediment | place... | reverse complement strand
TTTGGCGTTTGGCCCTGATTTCCGGCCCCGTTGGAGCCCGTACAGTTAACGCCACAAGTCCAAGATTGTCTGGCTGCGCCAGACTTAACAGCGTTCCGACGCATTTCCCACTTATGCGGGCGCGTCAGGGCAAAGCCTTTTTCGGCTTGCAAACCGGTTATTCGTTTTACCGCTTCGCCATACTCATTGCCGTAAGGCGTGACCTCGTATTTGATTTCGGTGGTCATGGTGCGCAGCGCTCTGATGAAATTTACAAAGTCGTTGCTTTCAGCCGCCACCCGCAATTGTTCCAGCTCTTTTTGATGCTCTTCTGTGAATGCTTCACGCACCCGGCGAATCTCGCGGTATGACGTGATTGGATCACAGCCCTGAAACTGAAACTGCCGGATATTCCAGACACTGGCCCACGTTTTGACATTCATCACGCCATCACCCAGCGTTTTGCCGGTTTCGCTGTCAATCAGATCGGCAACTTCAAAACCGTTGATGTTTTTGCTGATGTACTTGGCGATATAGGCTGATGCGCTGCCTTTGCTGGTATCGATGTATTCCGCGTCAAAGCGCGGCTGGAATGGGTAGTGAAATTTGCGCGGCTCGGCCACTTTGTTGCCTTGCGATTTTTGATAGCCCCACTGCTGGCGCGCACGGCGGTATAGCTTGCGCAGTGCTTTGCGCTTTTTAAACCGGTCCATTAACTCGCCGATGTCTTCCTGACAGAAGTACCAGCGGATGCAGCGGCAAATGGCTTTTAAGTCCTGCTTTGGTGCAAACAGCATCATGTGCCAGTGTGGCGTTGCATCTTGGTGCGGCTCTGATACCCGTACACCAAAATATTTAGCATCCAGTCGTTTCAGCTTTGCCCGCGCTTTGGCCCATGTGTCGACCAAATAGGCGTTGGTGTCTTTTGGGGTGCTGCCATTCCAGTTGGCCGCGTTGGCGTGAAACTTTGCCGGTGCAGTCACGGTGATAAACACCGCTGAAAAGCCGATTTCCTCCGCCCACTCTTCAATGCCGCGAATGCGTTTCATCAATTCTGCCCGGGCGTTTTCTGGGTTGGCGGTACTGGCTTCAATGGCGTTGATCAGCGCCAGTTCGTCGCCGCACTCGTTGATAAGCGTCAGCGATTCAGCCCAGCGGCGCTGCGCTGCTTTATCACGAACAAATTCCGCAATGGCACGTTTGCTGGCATAGGCGCTGACGCCTTTGCCGACATTGCCCTGGATAATTTCCAAGGTTTCCAAATGCTGCCGGCGCAGTTTAAGCAACTTGCGTCGCCACCACTTCGGACACTGCAGGCGCAGCAATGCACACTCTTTGGCTAATACGTCTGTGTCCATGCCCCACAGTGGCGGCGTGATGTGTGGCAGGCGTTGCAGGCTAAGTTTGCAGACAGTTTCATAAACCTGTTCCACGCGGATTTCGTGGTCATCGTCACCGGTTAAACCTTCGGCGGTTTTAATCATGTCCTCAAAACACAGCATGGCCAATTCGTCGGCCAGTTTTTTGGTGCGGTCTTTCTGGTTGATTACTTTTGCCGGGATTCTGAACTGCTGCAGGTACAGCAATTTGCGCCCGTACTGCTGGCGCTTTTTGCTGGCTGCTTTGCGAAATGCAAGGTTGTTCTCTTTGGTTGGATTGTCTTTTGCCGCCTGCGCCAAAGGCCAAAGGCTGTGCACCATTGGCTTTGGCAGCCCGCGCAGCATCTTTTCCACAAAGCGGTTTTGGTCACGGTTCAGGACAGGGCTTAAATGCATGGACAGATCACCGACTTAATCAAACTACCTAACGCAGAGAAAACAAAAACCGAAAAATAAGCGCAAACAGTCAGAACCAGCACAGTGACAAAAGCCCGGGTCATATTCGGCCCCGGCCTTCTAACCGCTGCGTGGTTCCGGTTCATTGCGGGATATCCTCGTCGTACAAATCGCCGATTTGGTTGTCTTGCTTCCAATTCCATTTTGGCCGCCCGTCCGTTTCTTCCCAGTAAAAATCAGGGTATTTACCCTGCAGCACAAAGCCGGTGCCTTTTGGCCCCACTGGTAACTCCGGTATTTTTTCCACGCAGTCTTCTCAGTAACAGCGATAACCGCCAACGTTGTTTTCCGTTAACAGCACACCGCAGCCTGGGCAGTAGATATCTGAATCAATCATGCCGCCCGCTCCTGCTGTTCTTTGTTGTAAACCGCTAACAGCTCCTGCGCTTTTTCCCTGTTGTCAGTGCTGCATGAAATGCTGCGCTGAACGTCGAAAAATTGCAGTTCTGCGCCGGTGTATAACGCCCGGCTTTGCGCCGTGTCGGCGTTGGAAATGATCACAGGCACAACGCAGGTTTTGGCTAAGTGCGCCAGATAACGCTGGTGAACAATGCCAAAGCCTTCGGCTGAATATGCGGTAAAGTTTGCGGTGTCACTGGCTGGCAGGTATGGCGGATCGCAATAAACAACGCTGTCTGCTGGAATGTGTTTGAAGGTGATATCAAAGCCCCGGCAATGCAGCTCGGCGCGCTCTAACTTGCTGGCAAAAGCCACCATTTCTTCGGCTGGAAAATACGGGTCTTTGTATTTGCCAAACGCCACATTGAACTCGCCCGACTTGTTGTAACGGCACAGGCCGTTGAAGCAGAACCGGTTCAGGTAGACAAACAGCAGCGCTTTTTCGTACTTGTCAGACGTGCTGTTAAATCTGGCTTTTAACTGCCGGAACATGGCGTCATTGTTATTGACCGGTAGAAACAGCGCCTGCGCATCGGCAATAAATTGCGACGGCTGATTTTTCAGCTGACTGAAAGTGTTAATCAGATCCGGATTGATATCGCACAGCACGTAACGGTCAAAGTCTGTATTCAAAAAGATGCTGCCAGCGCCTACAAACGGCTCAACCAGGCAACTGGCCTCTGGCAGCACTTCGCTGATGCGGGCAGCTAATTTTGACTTACCGCCGGCCCATTTGAGGAATGGCCTGTTAATGGTGGCGGTCATACTGCACCGCCATTTGCGCAACAAATCGCCTGTTCAGCTATCAAGCAGTCGCACTTAATATTTTTTTCTAAGTCGACAATGCCGCCACAATGACAGCATGTGTGATTGCTTAAATATTCGTTGTTTATTTCCAATTCACAGTCAGTGCAAATATCAACTAAGCCATCTAAGCCTGGGATATTGCATGGATACAAAGCAGCTGCGTTATTGCACATTGGACAAGCGCCGAATTTGCTCATGCTGCACCGCCTTGCAGTTCAGCAAACTCACGCATCCAGTACCCGACTTCTAATACCTGGGCTTTTTTCTTGCGCGCTGCCAGTTCTGCCAGTGTTTTTTCCAGCTTTTTACTGTCGTGATAGCTTCTAAACTTGGTGGCACCTTCGATGCTCCACGCGGTGATCACGCGGCCTTTCTCGATGCTTCTGAAATAACGGCCTTCAATTTCGATAACGTGGCCAGACACATGCAAATTGCCTGAGCCAGTTTTTTCTAATGCTGGACTACCGCATTTGGCAGCTAGAGCCTGATAGATGTGGCTGACGTAAGCGGCCTGATGTTTGGCATCGGCTAAAGCGTTATGCGCAGTGCCGACAAATGGAAAATCATATTTCGGGTCGATATTCAGTAAATTGCGGCCTAACGAAACAATGGTTCTTACATCGCGCTCGTTGGCATAACGCCAAGGTCTTGAAATATTACAGCGGCCAAAAGCGTTATCTAAAATTCCGCAGTCAAAACTTGCACCGTTGCCCCAAATCTCAATGTGCTTGGTGTCTATTGTGTTTTCGAGAATCCAGCGGTTAAAAGCATCAAGCGCTAAAACAATGTGCGTTGCCTTTTCGCACCACAGCACTGCCCGAGCCTCTAAACTTTGTTCGCTCCACCATTGTAGCGTGTCGCCATCTACGTCAAAGCCTTGCGCTTCGCAGCTGGCCCGCGTGATGGTTTGGTAAAACTCGTTGCCCAGTTCGCCCGTTGCCGGGTTAAAGAATACGGCTCCGATACTGATGATTGCGGCGTTTTTGCTGACGCTCAGTGTTTCGATATCAAGCATGACATTGTTCATACCACCACCCCATCAGCAGGCAGATCTGCAACCATGTTCATCAAAACGATTTGTTCATCAGCGGCGATGCCGGTCACGTACCAGTCATCAACGGCGTAATACTCAACAAACAGCACTGAATCGTCTGGCTCGTCTATGCTGCAGTCGGCTGGGTCAACAATGACGCCAAACACCATGTTGACTGAGCCGTCGCCCAGTACGCAGCTGGTTGCTACGCACTGGCAGCCGTGCAACTTGTCCATGCCGAATTGTTCAATGGCCTGACGGCCGGTAATGGGTAATCCTGAAATCATGCTGGCAGCCTCCGTCCTTGGCTGTTTCTGACAAAGCGCTCAATGCGGGCGTTGCTAATTCTTTTTGCCACTCTTTCCGCCTTGTGGCTGGCGTAATGCAGCATGCAAATTGGCGTTTGCGCGGCTCTGATCCATTCTTGTTGATGTTCCTTTGGCATGGTGCTGGCACGGATCAGCAGTATTTCTTGAGTCCACAGCAGCGCAACGGCTGCAAAGTTTTGTTGTGATTTCATAATTGCGGCAGCCCCATCAGTCGGTTTGCGTAGATGGGCCGTGCAGTGGCGGGTGCTTTTGGCTTGACCAGGCTGGCTTTGATTTTGTCGAGATTTGCCGCGTTTAACGCAGCTTGCTGTGGGTTTACCACGGCGCGTTTTGCGGATTCTTTCAGCCAGGCGATGTCTGCTTTGATGCTGCGAAATGCAACAGGGTCTTTGGAGGCATTGGCGGCCATGGATTCTAAAAGCGCCAGTTGCGTAGTCATATGGGGTTCAGTTTCTGGAACTACTGTATGCATATACATGATATGGATTCCTTGTTTGTTTTTGTTACCGCCCTATCTCCCGACCCCTACAGTCGGTGGCGGCCATCAAACCGGAATGAAATCTGATGGCCGCCGTAGGGATTTGCGCTCCAGCTTTTGGAAAGGTTTTGTTCTTGGGGGAACGCCATTCGGTAGAACCGGAGCACGGAAAGAAGTCTGACTAAGTGGTCTTAACTAGGCAAGTCCACTTATGTAGTTGAGAGTGTTTAGCTAGTTACCTAAACTTCGCTGGTAGAAATGTTCTTGGGGGAACAAAACATGAAGACCATTCAGTATATGGATGCGGTCAAAGCCGCGTACAATCTGGCTTCTGACTATCAGCTGGCAAAGAAACTTGGCGAAAGTACCTCTCGCATCAGCCTTTATCGTTCAAACACCAGTGTGATGAATGATGATATGGCTATCAAAATTGCTTACCTGCTGGACCTAAACCCTTTATCAGTGCTGGCTGACGCTCATATCGAATACGAAATGAAGCGTGGCAATAATTCACTGGTAATTTTTTGGGAAGAGGTGAAGCGTTCAGGAAAAATGGACGTTAAAGTCCTGACGAAGATGGTGGCTTAAGTGGTTTTTTGCGGCGTTTTTGTGACGGTCAAAATGGACATTTCAGGAACGCCCTTCCCTTTCTAAGTCGCTGTTCTATATTGCTATTTTATCCGCGATAGCAATTATAGTGTATATTATGTTAAATCAAAGGGATCGTTTTTAACGCCGTATCACACCACTATAGCCTGACATATTTTTATCTGTTCCCCAAACAGAAATTCTATTAATTTGGCAATTCCGCCTTAATTTCGCGTTTTAACACTGATTTTATTCAGTTTTCTCTTGAGGCTGAAAATTCGTTTTTAATAACCAAATGGAATTTATAGAAATATGGCAATGCAAATAAAATCTAAAGACGATACCCATTTATTGTTCAACGCCGGCTTTATGAAGACCGTGATCACCAAAAAATCGGTGCGCTCTGAACCTGATCTGGTCAAAATCGCTGAGTTCTTTTTCGTCACCAGGCACACAGTACGCCGTTGGCTTCGCAATGGCCTGCCGCCAAAAGTGGCGCACCAGCTCAAAATGCTAAGCTCCGGCCATCTGCTGCCGCCACCTTGGCGACGCGCTCAATTGGCCATTTGTGCCGAAGGCGTGATTTTGCAAAATGGCCGCATCCTTGACCTGGCCTGCATTCAGTTCTGGCCGTTTATCGTGCCGCACGTCGACTGGGGCCGCGTGCCTGAACTGGTCAGAATGCGGATGAATTAGCCACACTGCACGCCTTGGCCCCTTATTTTTATTTCATTTTTAAAGTGGGCTAACTTGTTGTATTTATTCAGGTATTTAAAAACACATTTTGCCGGCACTGTTTTCAAAACCTCACGGAATCCACAGAAAACACAATGGAATGAATCACTTAGCTTTGCCGGCATCACTCAAACGCACCCCATAAAACTGAAAAACACTGAAAAAAACTGCGATCTTTTCAGATCGTCAGATCCTTGCAGACCTTTAGAAATGGCGCGGCCTGCGCCTATGATCTGCAACGAAAAAAAACTGAAAAAAAATTAACATTTAAAGCCCGCAGGAGGGTGTGGAAGAGTCCGGTTTTCGTGGCCGAGTTTTTACGTGGCTGTTTTTTCCGTGTATGGGTGCGCCTGTGGCGCTCTGCTGGCTTATTTCTTTGAATTGGTGTGCGTGGTGGTGTTTTATGTGCGCAGCGTGGCGGCTTTTGTGGTGCGTTTGGTGCTGTGTGTGATTGCTATAAAATACAGCCACCGGTTTGGTGGCCGCACTGTTCTGATTAATTACTCAGCTGGCGTCTATCACGGCATGCAGGTCTATTTCGTGGATTATCGTAATCGGATGGCCGTTCTTTTTCAGCTTAATGGCTTCGTCAATTTTACTGCCGTAACTGCCGAACTTCCATTGCGGTTGGCCTTTGCTGCCGATCACCAGGTATTTTAACTTTGTGGTGATGGCATCAGTGACTGTGCCACCCAGCGCGGTGATCACCTTCTTAAATTCTGCCCGACTGTATCGCGTCGATGCGCCGGTAAAACAAAACACGCCGGTTACATCGATGTGCGGGTTTTTCTCGCAAAGGTTGTTGTCGTTCACTGTTGGGTTGGTGATTGTTTTATCGTCCAGCATTGACACGAATTCACCGAAAAGGCTCAGCAGTTCTTTTTGTTCCTGCTGGTCGATATGGTTGTCTTTTAGCACCCGGCCAATTTTGTTGCAGACTTCATCATATGGGTATGAGTTTTCCAGGTGGCTGTGTTCAGCAAGCCATGCCGATAGGCCTTCCAGCTCCTTCCCTGTCACAACACCGTCTGCAGCGATGCCGGCCAGTAACGTATGCAGCCGCTGAATATCCGCGGTGATGTTGCTGAAGTATTCGTGGGCTGCCAGTGAGTTGCATGTGAATTTGATTAAACTCAGCTCGTGCGGTGTCAGAACGCCATCGGAAATAACTTCTGCCACCAGCGGTATCAATTTGTCATAGGGTGGCTTTTGTTCGTTAATGCGGTGGTCTTTAATCCAGTTCTCTAAAAACTGCACTTCGTCATCGTTGATTGAACCATCGATGGTGATGCCTTCAATAATGCCTAACAGTGAGTTCAGCGACTTTTCAAAATCAGCTTTGTTTTCATAGCGGGAATTGTCTTGCTGCGGGCTCATTTGATTGTCCTTATCTGTAGTTATTTTGTATCCCGTCATCAATAGCGGAACATAACTACACTGCAGCAGAGTTTTATGATGGTCAATTGTGTTTATTTACAGTATCCACTGTATTTGCTGTCGTCTTTTCGCCTGGTGGTGTAGATGAAAATGGCTGTACTCGATACAGCCATGATGAAATTTAAAGCCGTGGTTTGGTGGCGCCGAACGTGATTTGGCCGTTCAGTGGAAAGAACGTCAGGCCGGCTGAGTCTTTGGCCACGCATTGGTGGTTGTAACTCTGTGATAAATCCGCGGTGTCATCTTCCGTCAGCTGGATTTCAATCAGGCCGGCGCTGAACTCAATGCCCTCACCCATTGATTTTGTCACCAGTACCTGGCCGGTGCGGCCGTACAGTTCATACTTGGCTTCGCTGATCCCGGTTACCGGCTCGCCGTCGATAGTGTGTTCAATCTGAAGCAGCGCACTGGCGCCCTGCTTAAAGTTTAATTCCTGCATATAACCCCCGCCGCGTTGTGTTTTCAGCTCGATTTTGTGCCGCGATGCTGTGTGGTAAATCTTTTTGGTGATTGACCGTGATTCGATGCGCCGGATATACACGGCCTTTTGCAAAATGGTATTGACCCGGCTGGTGCCTGCCGTGGCGGTACATTCTGCAGTTGCGCGCCCTGCGCTTTGGCGGTTCTGGCTGTTGATGGCCGTTGCCGTTGTGACAGCTGTAGCCGCCTGGGTGCTGCTTCCCGATGTGCTGCGGTGCTGGATATTGCCAAGGTCAACGGTATTAACCCAGCTGGTACTGGCAATAAAGCCCGCGACTGATAGAACCTGGCCGGCGCTTTGCCGGTGCTGTTTGTTGCTAGGCGCAGTCTCTGCGTTGCCGGTGGCTGCCTGTGCACTGGTGCCGCTGGTCTGCCTGTGCTGGCTGTTCAGTGCTGTGGTGGTAGTTGTTGCCGTGGCCGATTGCGTAGCGCTGCCCGATGTTGACCGGTGCTGCACCTCGCCAAGGTCAACGGTATTCACCCAGCTGGTATCTGCGATAAAACCCGCGACAGACAGCAGCTGGCCGGCGCTTTGCCGGTGCTGGTTGTTGAGCGGTGCTGTGTCAGCCTGTGCAGAAAATACCAGGCCGGCGCTGCCTGCGCTGGTTGTATGCTGGCTGTTGGTCGCCGTGCTTTCTGCGGTGGCGGCGGCGCTTTGTACTGCAGTGCCGGTTGTAATTTTGTGCTGGCCATTGAGCGGTGATGTGTCAGCGGTGGCTGTTGCTGATTGCTCAGCGCTGCCCGCGGTAGCCTTCAGTTGGCTGTTGTTTGCCGTGGTGTCTGCGGTGCCGGTTACTTGTTGGGTGGCTGTGCCGCTTGTGATTTGGTGCTGTGCGTTTAATGCAGCTGTGCTGGCTGCTGCGTTAAAAGCCTGGGTGGCAGTGCCGCTGGTGCTTTGGTGCTGGGTGTCGCCGCCACCATCGTAGAAAACCCACTGTGAATCAGTGCCGTTTTGCACTGATACAGTCAGAGTGCCGAGCGGGTCTGCCACTGTATTTCCTGTCGGTGGAAATTGCAGCGCATGTGTTCCTGCGTTATCGACAATAGTCAAATCTGTTATTGTTAGGTTTTGAAAAACCTCGCTATTGAAGTTGAGACGATTAAATAAAACGAATCCACCACCTACGCTTGCCGAGTTAACCTGAAAGCTAATAACGTCACCGGCTACCGCATTTTTTGCATAAGTTTCAAAGGACTTTGATACACCGTTTATTTTAAAATTGCTGGCATTTGCAGGACTAAACCAAGATCCTCCGTTTCCGTACAAATACGAATTACCTGAAATATACCTGCCATCGAACAGAAACCAGTACGCCGAGTTCGGCAAGGACGGCATATTGGTCAGTAGTTTAAAGCTAATAGTGACATTTCCTGATAGGCCAGACACCACTATTGCTCTGTTTCCAGCTGAATTTCCGGTTGCGTATCCGTGAGCCATTACACAGCACTCATCGTGGCATGAAGCAGATATTCGCATTTCCATCGCAGCTTACGTGGCACGCCATAATAAGGCAGTTGCGCCCGATACTGCACCGGCGCAAGCAACCCATGTATAGCCTGCGCGTGATACCACTCTCCATCTGCGCCTTGCCACTGCACTACAATGTGCGTTGATTCCGGTGCTGCTGTGTTGAGCTGCACTTGCAACCATTGCGCAGTGGTTTCCTCGATTTCATGCCACTGACCATCAAGCTGCACTGCGCGAGCAGCAACGACATCAGGCAGTGATACGTCTGCGAATGGGCGCTGTTTCCGGTTTGCCAGTGCATGAACCGCATCGCGGAACGCGGTCATTTTTGCAGACAGCTCCGGAATGTTCTTTATCATCATATCCAGCATCAGCAAATTGCCATCGCCAGCGGTCGTGCCTTCGATGAAGTTAAACGGATGGTTGCCTATAATGCTCTTATTCACCGATGCCATTTTGTGACGGAACGGATGGTCTTGCGTTGCTGCGATGTCATCAATGAATCCAGTTAAATCTAACTCAGCGAACTTCTGATTTACCGTGGTCGCTGGCAGCATGACGCCTTCAGGTGTGGTGGCATTTTTTAGCGCATCTAAAGCCTGTTCATCAGTCAGCGCCGCATACTCTGGTTTTGATAATTCTGCAATCAGCGTTTTCATAGTGCGCACCTTATGGGTTGTCGCGGATCAGTATTGTTGTGGCTGCATGTACAGTAAAACTGCGCTCGGTGGCGTTGCCGGTGAAATTAAATGGTGCATCCGGCACGATGTAGCCCAGATAGGTGGCGTTTTCCCACAGCCCGATAAACTGGGCGTTTTGGTTGTTTGTCAGGTGCAACGAAAAAACTACATCGGCATTGAGTGCCGATTCTGCTGCAGTGCCGTTTGCTTCTGGTGCGTTAAATACGCAGTTTTGCCGGGCGTATGGTGCATCGGTCAGTTCAGAACCTGCGGCCGGATTGGCGCCAGTACCTGGGTTGGTGGCATGCAGCGACATTTTGTTGGCTGCGTTGATTGCTTTGCTGTTGCCTTGGAAATTAAACATGGTGTACCTCGTTTTGTTTTCTGACGTTTAGGTGGCGACTAACGGCTGCAGCGTGTCGTGCAGATTGGTTGCCTGAGTTTTGCGGCCAGTCATGTCTGTGGCGATGTCCGGCGCTTGTGACAGAGTTGAACCGACTAAATGTTTGTGTTTGGCGCAGTGGTCAGCCAGCTGCGACACGCACTGCATCAGCTGATCTAGCAGGTTGTAGATGTTTACGGTATCGGTACCGGCCCAGTGCGTGGCGGCTTCAAAGCGCTGCAGTTCTGCGGCGACTGAGTGGCGTATTTTGCCGATGGTTTCTGTCAGATCACCGGCTGTTGCCGTGCGCATGTTTCCGAGCGCGCCCAGTGTCAAATCGTCACCGGCCAGCACATCGACTGCGCCCAGCGCTTCAATGGCCTTTTTGCCCGCCACCTCTTCGATGGAATGCTGTTTCACTTTGGTATGCATCGTGCCGGCGTGTATGTCGTACCTGTCGGCATTTGTAACCTTGTGATAGGCGCTGTGCTTTTGCTGCTGATCTGTGCTGATGGTTTGGTTTCCAGCAGTGTCGGTGCGCTGAAACACTTCGGCGCGCTGCTGCTGCAGCTGTTCGCCGGGTTCAATGGCCGGCATTGAAAAGCCAGTCCCCAGCACGGTGCGGATAAACGGCTTGTCGGCACGGCCATAGGCAAAGCCAATTTCTACCAATGCGCCTTCTAAAGGGTACTGCAGCAAGCCTTGCTCTGTGCCTGCAAACATCACCGGCAGCGCAATCGCCTGATACACCGGTACTGCGGTGTCTGGCTGGCCGTTTTCGTCCAGCAGCTGCACATCCACGGCATAGCGTGGGCGGTATGGGTTGTTGATGTCCCCTGCTGCAGCAAAGTCAGATATGGCGACCACAGTTGCAAAGCGTGGTAAGTGATACCCGCCTGCCAGCTCCGGAAATGCGGCTTTTACCTGGCGTTCCAGCTGGTTGTTGTCGGCGGCATGCGTTGCCCAGGTGATGGTCATGGTGTCGCCGGAAAGCTCTACTTGGTTTATCCGGTTGTTATTAACCAACGCGCCCGGGCGCATAACCGGCATGGCCAGTAACTTCCAGTTGTTGTTGCTTTGCTGCTGGCTCAGTTCCTTTTGAATTTCTACTGGCCTTGTGGCCCAGAAACATTGCTGGTAACCGCCCACATAAATCTGACCGTCTTGCTGCTGGTACCAAACGCCATCCGGTACCGCAAAGGCCCGAAACAGGTTATTCAGCAGCTGGTAGCCGGTGCCCTGTGAAGTGAAATTAGCAATAGGCGTGTCGGTGTAGCCTTGCCCAGCTGGAATGATAAAGCTCAGGCCGGTATCTTCTGCCAGTTTTGTGATGACCTGGCGCATGGTGGCGTGGCGGATCGATACCGGGTACCGCTCAGCCAGAATGCCTGATAATTCCCGCACCATGATTTTGTTGGTGCCGTTACCCGCCGGCGTTACCTTGCTGACATAGCCGGTGAAGTAGCGCACCAGCTGATTGTTGTAGCCGATATCAAGGCTCACCAGCTGCCCTTTGCTGACGTCGCCTTTAACCGTCATGATGCCGCGCCCGCCGGCTGATAGTTCCAGCACAATATGGTGCGTCACTAATTCAGGTTGGTTGCTGCCAATGGTCAGCCGCTTGGTCAGCTTCATGCCGTAGCCTGCTCAGTCGGTGCGCCAATGGCGTTATCGATGTTTTTCAGAAACTTCTCAATCGATGACATTTCCACCTGTGGCGGTGCTTCGCCGCCAATGGCTGCTGTCGGAATGACACTGGCTGTCTGATCGCTGGTTTGCGCGGTACTGGCTGCCGCTTTGGGTTGGCGCTGCTCGGTCACTTCCGGCACGCTCAAATGCTCGCGTAGCGAAAAGCTCACTTGCCATGCCATTAGGGTTTGATGTTCTGGCGCCGATACTGTGCCGTGAAACTTCACTTGCCGGATTTTGACGGTGCGCCCGATGGTCGCGCCAAGCCGGCGCACCACTCTGTTGCCGCTTGCGTCTTTGGCGCTCGCCAGTTCAAACAGCCGGGCTAACTGGGCGGCATTTGTAAATGGAATTAACCCGCTAATGCGCAGCTCTTTTGCCTTGTCGCCCTGTTCGCTGCTTCCGGTCGCTGATGTCTGTCCGGACATATCCTGATCCGCAAGCTGCATGGACAGCTCCATTTTGCAGCTCTTTAAATTAATCAGCTCACCGTCTAAGGCTATTTGGCTCATTGCAACAATTCCTGTAAGAACGTCAGCGGCAGCTGGCTGCTGATCACCAGGGCGACACTGACCGGCTGTTTGACCGGTGGCGCGGTGTTTTGTAATTCTGCCGCGAGTGCGGCGGCGCTGCCGTTATAGGCAAATCGCCAGATACTGCCGGCAACATTGGCCAGCGCAGTTAAATCTGTCTGCAGCTGTGTGATCAGCGCTGTGCGTTTGCTCGCCAGTGCGGTGAGTTTCCCAAGTGGCGTGGCGGCGTCGCTGGCGAGGCTTTCCAGCTGGCCGATTTGCGCGCCCAGCAGCCCTTCTGCATTTCGCAGTGGCTGCAGATTCAGGTCGCTTTTTTGTGTCCAGCGTGGCGTCAGTGCCGGTTTGTTTTGCTGCAGTTTTTCAGCGGCCAAATTCGCTGCTTTTTGCAGTTGCCGCTGATATGCCATCAATGCTGGCACGGCCAGCAGGTTACAAATTGGCGTCAGCTGGTTGATTAGCTGCGCCGGTGATGCAGCGCTTAGCAGCAGCACCAACGCATGGCTTTGGTTCGCCGGTGTGTGCCGGTCTGCGTTATCGGTGAGTTTTGCCGCCAAGGCGTTAATGGCTTGTTGCGTTGATAAAAAACCATCATCACCAATGCCATACACGGCTGGCGTCACTGCCAGTGTCTTGGCTTGCACCAGCAGGTTATTGAGCTCAGTGCGAAGGCCCAGCAGTGCTTCGGCTTCTTCGCTTAAGTCGTGCCGGCTCAGGCTTACTTTTGCTTCAGTCGCGGCCACTCTGCCAAGTGCAGCCGACATCACGCTGCCGACTTGGTTTAATACCGTGTCGGCGTCGTCTTTGATGGCCTGTGCGCTCGCTGGCCAGCGGGCGTTTGCATTTACCCATGCCATTAAACAGCGTACCTCAGCAGGTCTTTATAAAGCCCGTTCGGGTGGTTCGATTTAGGCAGTCTGAAAATTTCCGCAACCGCTTCGCTGCAGTATTTCTTTTTCTGGCTCTGCTTTAAAAACGGCACCCGGTAGCGCATTGCGCCGGTGTAGTCGTATTTCGCGCCACTGTGCTGCCAGAACCATTGCCAGGCGTCTTCTGCAGTGATGCCCATATCGACTGTCATCAGCAGCCAGTCTTTGGTGGCAATGTTAATCAGCTTCACGCGCACCCCGCCGTCCATCATGCTGGCCGACACACACAGTGCCCAGCCGTTCGGGTAGTGCTGCAGCACCGCTTCCACATGCGAAAACGGCCCACCGGTCATGTCGGCAATGACGCGGTTGGCCAGTCGTTTACGGCCCTTGTAAAACGCTACCTGCATGGTGACCTCTGCGTTATCCGTTAAAGGCTTCTTCTGCCTGAATTGTCAGGCTGAGAATTTCTGAGGCTCTTTGCGCTGTGATTAGGTTTTTGCTGACCAGCAGCTGCACGCCTTGTTGTGTATCAATCCGTGCTAAATCGATAAACGTCGCAGCTTCCTGATCCTTTAGCATCACGCGCACAGTTGCATCGCTTTCTGCTGCCGTTTCAATGGCCACCTTCTCCGCAAAGGTAAATCGGTTACGAAATGCCAGCCGTGTGATGCGGCTATTCATAAATCCATCGTTCCACTTGATAATGCTCATTATTTGATCCTCACATAGAACGCGGTGCCGATGTTTCCTAATGATGTTGGTTGTGTTCCTGCAAATGACGGGTTACCGGCATAAGCCAGTTGATTCCCAATCAAAACGCGGCCAGAACCAGAACCAGCGTCACTGCCGGTTGCAAGGAAACGGCCATCAGTAATATTCAGGAAAGTGGCCGTTGCATTACCTCCAACGCCATGCGGGTAAGGTCTCAGCTTGGTTAAGTCAAACGACTTGTAAAACAGGGTGTTGTTATTGGTGAAAATATAAAATTCGCCGTTGTACGAAACGTTTGCCAGACCAAGCGTTCCGGTTAGCACTTGCGTCCAGCTCCCCGTTGCGCCTGTCGTTGATGTATATACTCCGATGTTGGCCACAACCAATACAAACAGGTTATTCCCAGTAATTACCCGCGAGACATTAGTGCCGCCGCCTGGTGTTGTTACAGCGGTCCACGTCACACCGTTGTCTGTTGACCTTGAGCTTTGAGAAGCGGTGCTTGTGCCAACGGCCAGCCATACGTTGTTGTAAAACGCCACGGAAACCAGCGCGCTGGTTACATTCGACGTTCTGACCGTGTAGCTGGTGCCGTTTGCTGACGTCAGTATGGTTCCGCTCGCACCGACGATTGCCAGCAAGCCGTTTGCAAAGTTAATGGCATTCAGCGCGTTGGTGGTTCCTGACGTTCTTGGTGTCCATGTGACCGCATCAGTAGATGTCCAGATCAGGCCGTTGCTGCTGACTGCAACCCATAGCGAAAGTGCAGAAACCCATTTCACGGCGTTTACATTTTGTGTGCCTGTGAGGCCAGACGGAACAATCAAACTGCCCCATGTAATGCCATTGTCTGTCGATACAGCTAACCCGCCCGGGTCGGTGCCGTTATGGCCGACAGCTGCAACAATCGTATTTCCGTTTGCTGACGCTCCATTGATTGACCTGTTCGTGTATTCAAGGCGCTTTGCCCATAGCGTTGCACGGGTATGATCCCAATACGCTCCATCGAAGTTGGCCGGGTTGGTTTCTATGTATTCAGTTCTTAACCACGTGCCAAAATCGTCACTGATCTGAATAGGCATGTTATCCGGTAACTGTAATGCCGCACCGACCGGAAAAGAGCCACCGCCGTTTAACAGGCTTAAATCCATAATTAAAATCCCCCTGCATACCGCAGCTGATTTGCTGCGACGCACTCAAAAATTAACGTCCCAGCTCTACTTGCTGGCAGCCAGTGATTCAGCTCGCTGACTCCATTTGGCAGTACAATATTCACGGTGCCCACAATGTCGATGCGGCCGGCTTTGGCCAGCTTTTGCACTTCAATCACATCGCCTGGTATAAGGTTCGCGGCGTCTAACGTCACCGTTTTGGATTGGCCTTGGTCAAATACAATTATTTCGCGCTGGGCAGCGCCGGCTGCGGTGTAGTTGTTTGGGTTGTGCACCAAGTTGTGCGTGGCTCGCTCTTTTAATTCGTTAAGCTCTGCATTAATTGCGGCAATCTCAGCGCTAAAGTCATACATCCAGCTTTCTGCCGGCACGACAATTGGTACCCCGTTGGCAATGCCCAGATGTTCAATCACCATGTTGCGCACAATGACGTTGCCAACCGTTGCGCCTGCTGTTTTCACTTTCTGCGTCAGTGGCACATAGGCAAACATGACCAGCTGATCGCCGTTTACCGGATGGGTGTACACCAGGCCAATCCAGTTAAAGCTAAAATCCCCTACTTCTGTGCTGAGCATCTTTGCGTAGGTGACACGGTTGTCATCGATAATGCCGTGTCCCGTTGGTGGTGTTTCAAGTACCACATGTGCCGGTGCTGGCATTGGTTCGTTTGCCGGCTCTGGGTCGGTGTGCACCAGCCCCGGAATATTGGCGAATACAAACTTGGTAATTTCCAGCTCTGGGCCTGCGCCCACAGCTGCAGCAACCATGATTTCGCCGATGGTGGTTAAACGCGCCATTAACTGGCCCTCGCGGTTAGTGTCTGAAAATCTGCGTTGACTTCGCTGCCCGCCAAAATCATGGCAGCCGCTTTGTTTGAAACGTACTCATACCGGCGACAGGTGCGACCATAGTCCTGAATGATGGTACCCATCAGCGCGGCGCTTGAAACTGTGGTGTCATCAATTTCAATCGACACCACATCCCAGTCTTTATCCGGCTGGCGCTCTGCGATGCTCAGGACCGGCACACCCAGCCGGTTAAAGATGTTGATAAATCCCTGTGTGCTGCCGGCGTCTTTGGCATTGACAAAGGCAAAGGCCACGCGCTTGCGATAGAGCCACAGCGGTTCATCACGAAAACGGGTAATGCGCCGCTCCCATGCCAGCAAATGCAACACATCCACCGAACAGGTCAACGGGTCACTTTGTGTCAGCGGCCACAGCAGATAACCCCTTACGCGCTGCCAAAAACTCTGCATGCCGACTTTGAGCATGGCCGGTTCTTGCGGCTCCGGGCTTTCAGTTAACGTTTGGCCATCCATCCAAAACGGCAGGTTCAGCGCTTCCAGCTGCGGGCTGTTTTCATCATGGTTGATGCTCATGGCGCCACCCCGTTATTGGTGATGGTTAAGCTGTCGATGCGTGGCAGCACTAAGGCGCTTTCAATATCCTCGGTGGTAAAGCGGATACTTTTTAAGCCCGGCAATGCGCTGTGAAGCTCCTGCACCAGTTGAGAAAAGGCAAACACACTTTGTGGCAAGGTGCGGGTGATCTCCGGATACAAATCTGACTCCCGAAACGCTGCCCGTACCCGCGCTTCAATGCCATCTTCCAGCGCGGCGATTTCTTCCACGCTCAGGTTTTCTCGGTGCCAGAATTCCAGCTCGATATCCGCCGGCGCTGCCGGAATGGCAATGGCCAGTAAATCGTCGCCGTGGCCGTGATAGCCTTGGTTCGTGATGTAGTCGTTGATGCTGTCTATCAGACTGGATGGAGTTTCACCGACCGGCATCATGACAAAACAGTTTGCTGTGCCTGGCCCGCGTGGGGCGTTGTGCTCAAAAAACAGCAGATCACTGCGAATGCCGGCAAAGCTGGCAATGGCTGCCCGATATACCGCATCGATATGGTAGTTCCCGACGCTCGCAAACTTATCGCGGATACGCAGCGCCAGTGCTTCGTCTGTTTCAACGTCAGCACCGGATACCGTGATCCAGTTGGCCGCGTTGGTTACTGAGTCAATGCCCGGCACCACATCCTGCATGATGTTAAAAAAACCAGCCGGCAGGTTGTAACCGGCGCCCGCTTCCAATGCCTCACACAACACCTGCGCGCTTAAGGTACCTGCCGGAATTAACGTATTTTCCAGCACCGTGACCCGGTATACCGCGCCCAGTGTGCTGTCTGTTTTGATGATGGTGCCGGCGGCAACGACGATTGGCGCGTTGACGTCCTGTTTAGTGAAAACAATATTGCCTCTGGTTTTGACCGCCGCTTTTCGCGTCAGGCCTACATCCCACGCCTTTAACTCTAAATACTTTTGTGTCGCTGTTGCGGCAAACATGGCCGGCAGTACGTGGCTGGCCAGCAGCGTTTTAATCAGCCACAGTACCGGCGTAACTACGCAAGCAGAGAACAGCCGCCAAAATGGGCTCATGGCGCTGTTGTTGGAAATGATGGAGTTTGCCGCGGTGACGTCGGCTTCTAACAATGCCACCACGCCATCGCTGGTGGTTGGCATGCCCTGCTCTGACAGCAGTTTTTCAAAATTAACTGACGGCCGCATTTAACGATACCTCTGTTGTTATGTCGCCAAATTCGTAAGTAGTGGCAGTGATCAGAATTTGCTGCTCGTTGTTGGCATCAATCTCAATAGTGCCTGGCACTAACCGCGTGTCTGTTTCTATCAACAGTTCCATCGCCGTATACACGTCATTGCGAAGGGCCGGACTGCGCTGTGCCAGCAGTCTGGTAACTAATCCCGATTCCAGCAGCATGTGCTTGACGTCCTGCGCGATACTCGCCCGGGTGTTGATCAGCTCAGGCTGTGGCAGCGCATCTAATGCCAGTGCGCCTTTTTCGATAAACAGATCGCTGTATTTTTGCAGTGTCATGCTGTGAGTAACTCCTGCTGATCAGCCAGTTCTGCCAAGCTCCACTCTTTGGGCGGGTTCTGCACGATTACGTCGCCAAAGCTGAGGGTTTTACCGCTACTGACCGACTGCGTGGCTTTTCTTACCGCTTGCGCGGATGCAGCCGCCTGCTGGTTGTATTTCGGCGTAATGGTGCCGGCCAGCATGTCGGTTGCCACCGGCTTGATATCTACCTGCTGCTGCAGCTTTTCTGGGGTGTAAGGCTCTGGCAAATTGCGCTGCACGTTCAGCTGCTGGCTTAACTGTTCCGGCACAAATGCGGCTGGCTTTACCAGTTGCAGGTGTTGCTGCTGGGTCATCGGTTCTGGCGCATAAGGCTTTGGCAAATTGCGCTGCACGTTCATCTGCTGGCTTAACGGCTCCGGCACGTAGGCGGCTGGTTTTACCAATTGCAGGTGCTGGTGCTGGGTCAACGGTTCCGGCGCATAAGGCGCTGGCAAATTGCGTTGCACGTTCAGCTGCTGATTTACCGGCTCTGGCAATTCCGTCTTTGGTAATAATCCGGCGTGTTTCGGTAATGCGCTGTTGAATACGCCGGTATCATTTGCCGCCTGGCGCTGCATCCACTCTGGCATGGCCTGCTGGCTTGGCATGTTTTCTGGCAGCTTCGTGGCGTTTTGCAGCTTCTGTGTATCCACTGGCCCGACGATTGGCTTAAGCTCGATGTCGACACCTGGCAAGGTGTTGAGCTTGCCAGCTATCCAGTTGTAAAAGCTGATGAACTGGTTTTGGATGCCGGTTATCATTTCATCAAAAAATTCGCCAACCGCTTTTATCCAGCCCCATTCTGAAACCGTGGCTTTGAGTTCATCCCAGTAATAAATAATCGCGGCGACCGCGACTATCGCAAGACCAATGCCGGCGATCAAAAAGCCGATTGGGTTTGCTGCCATCGCTATGTTTACAGCTAACGTCCACGCTCTCATGGTTTTCATGACTGCGGTGAATTTAGTGCCTGCCCATGCGGCAGCATCAGCGCCCAACTTCCATGTGGTCATCGCCATTGTTCCGGCGCCCATCATGATGGTAAGCAGGCCGCCGGCAGCAACGGCCAGCATCAGGCCGATGCCGAGATAACCCAGCCAACGGCTGATGTTTGGGAATTTGCTGGTGAAGTCTATGACCCCTTTGCTCATATCCGCTATTTTGCCGACGAACTCATTAAACGCTGGCAGAACGGCGGCGCCGAAGGCTGCCCGGATCACAAACCAGCTTTGTGAAAGTCGCTGGCTTTGGTCCGTCATGGCCGCTGCCATTTTTTCGGCTTGCTCCATGCCTTTGACTTTACCCAGCTGGCTGATGGAACCTGCCAGACCGTCGACGTCGTTTAGCAGTAATTTCACCAGCGAAACGGCCTCTTGCGAACCAAAGGCGCTGGCCAGCTGATCACCTTCAGCCACGCTGATGGTGTCGCCATACTTGCCTTTGATTTTGTTCAGGATGTCTACCATTGGCAGCATATTGCCGTTGGCGTCAGCAAACTGCAGGTTGAGCGCCTTTTGCGCTTTACCCACACCGGCTAAAAATGATTTGTATTTGGTGGCCGACTCGCTGCCTTCCATGGTGGCTTGCAGGGTGCCCATGATGGCCATTTGTTCTTCGAGTGGTGCAAGGCCTGCCGATGCGCCAAGTGCACCAAAAGCATCCGACATCTTTTTACCATCGGTTTTAAATGCCTGTACTGCAGTGGCAGTCATACCCGTGACGCGCTCAATCCAGGCGCCCTCGCCCATGCTTTTTGCATCGTTTTTAAAGATGCCGTACATGGTTCCCATGTAGTTGGTCACGGTGGCGGCATCCGCTTTTGTGGCTTTTGCCAGCACGTTGGATGCCATGGTGAAACGGCTTAAATCAGCATCATTTAACCCGGTAATGGCTGACTGGATATCGTAGCTTGAGCGCACAAAATCAACGGCTGATTCGCCGTACTTCATGGCGTAGGCGTATGAATTTTCAGACAGCATTTTCAGCGCGCTGTCACGCACACCCAATGAGGCAACCTCGCCCAATGCCCGGTCCATTTCAATGGCCGGCATCAGCGCATTTTGCAGGGCAAAACCACTGGCCGCGACGCCACCAATCCCAGTGGCCATCTGCATGGTTCCAGCCTGATAGTTTTCGGCCAAACCATTTAACTTGTTGCTGATTTTGGCAATTGGCTTGGTGATTTGGTCTATCAAGCCAACGGTAAACATCAGCGGTGCAGGTAAGCTCATGGGTGCCTCATTTACTTGCCGCCAAAGGCGCGGTTAACGCCGTTGGCAGTGATGGCTTCTAACGACTCAAAGTGGTTTTTATGCAACCACAAGGCGCGGGCTATCGATTGTTCGCTATCGTCTTCACCCGGCAGCCAATGCCGGCGCAGTGCCAGCATCTGTTCCAGCTGGTTGTTGTCCAGCGCTGCAACCAGCTCCGTTATTTTTTTACGGCGATTTCCAGCGCCGGCGAGAACTCTGCACCCAGCTCTGAGGCGATTTGCAGTGCTGCGCCTGGCGATTGTTCCAGCAATGCTTTGAAGTCTTCTTTTTGCTCAGCGTTGATGGTGCGCATCACTAAGTTGTGCGCTGATGCGGTCATCGATTCACGCCGCGCGGCCGCGTCGACAAATGCGTTGTGGTCTTGCGCCGTGACGTTAAAAGCAAAGTCAGTACCGGCGATGGTTAACACGATGGTCTTTTTCATGCTGCGTCCTTATCTCTTCTGTTGTTTAAAAGTTCTTTGAGGTTGTCGAACCCGTTTTTCATCTGCCGCTCGATGCGCTCACCCAGTTTTTCTACTTCAGATTTTGGCGAGTAATACTCGGCAACGTGGGTTTTGTGGTCGCTTAACTCTTTGCTGGTCTTGTGCACCGTGCCGTACAGGTGCGCAATCAGTGGCACCACTACTGCAAGCACCAGGCTTATCAGCCCCACAATCACCAGCAACCAGTTAGTTAATTCCATGCCCGTTTCCTTACTTTTGCTGCGTTGTGGCCGCCTTGGTTGTGCCGCCCATGCTTAAATTCTTTTCCCGCTCGCTGGCGTCTTTGGTTGAACTCACCCAGTAGTAAACCGCAGCCGATACAAACGGCAGGAAGTTGCCCGACAGGTACACCAGCAAATCGCGGTTCTCTGGTGGTATTGGCATGTAAAACAGCACCGCCATCTGCGCGGCCAGCATCACTAGTAAGAAAATGGTGATGGCTGATGGCATCCAGTGGTCTTTATGGATGATCCGCGCCTGCTGCCGGTCCTGCAGTTCGGCTTTGTATTCTTCCATGGCTATTTTTTGCAGCTCCACATGGCTTTGGCGGATTTGCTCGCGCTCTTGTGCGGCCCACTCCTGCAGCTTTAACGCGGCGTTCGGGTCTTTCTTCAGCGCTGCTGCCACCGCTTCTGGGCTGTTGTCTGTGCCAATTGCGCCGGCAATTTGGCTGCCAATACTGACGGCAAGCCCCACAGGCCCGCCCAATAACGGGGCGACTGAACCGGCAATGTTGCCGACTGTGCTTGCAATATCTTTCCAGTTCATACGGTCCCCGCTTTGCAGTGTTGTTGTAAGTAATTGGCTTCGCGTTGGCGGCGGGTCACGTACCTGTCGCCAAAGTTATTGAGCTCCCGCACCATGGCCGCCGCGTCACCCGCGACAGCTGCGCGCCAGAAATTAGGGCAGCGCCTGGCTAAATCGCCATATTGAAACGCGACTGAGGCAATCACCGTTTGCATCGCTGCTGGTAACATGGCAAAGCCTGTCTCGGCGGCGCTGTCATATCGCTGTTCAAGTTGATTGATCAGTTGTTGCTTGACCGCTTTATCAATGGCCTGCGCCTCAACTTCAGTGATCTGCAACGGGTTGTTGACCAGCACAGCCAGTGCGTTATTGCGCTTATGACCGCAATAAATCGCCAGCTTGTCGACCAGTTCGCCATGCTCTGGCAGCAGCGCGACTAAATCACTGTCACTGCGACAGCCAAGGTCAAAACCGGTGGCAATGGTTACGCCTGAACTTGATTGCTCAGGATCCGGCACATAGCCACGCAGCGCAGGGCCGCCCTCTAATGACGAAATGAAATCAAAATCAACTGCTGCCATGGTCTTCACCTTTTTTCAAATCACAGCTGCAGCGCAGTCATCCGTGACTGCACTGGGCTGTGTTATTTTTCGGCTATTGCTTAATGTTTTCGATTTCTTCCGGACGCAGATACGGCACACCGTCGATATGCACAAAGTCCGGGCTGGTGACGTCAAACGGGATTTTAAACAAGCTCGCCTGTCCGCCTTTTTTGTCGACGTCCAGAATGTCGCTGAGCTTGATCCGACAGCCAAAGGCTTCCACTTTCATTTCATCTTTGGCGGTTTTGCCATAGAACATGATGTCGAATGTTTGCATGGCGCGCCAAGAACCAGCGCTTTTGGCTGCTGCTGAGATCAGCGCAAACTGGCTGGCGTTGACGTTCAGTTCACCGCTGGCTGCCACGTCGCCGTCCACGTAACCATCCGGTACCCCGCTGGTCTGGGCAACCGCGCTGTTGTCGGTGATTGTCAAAGTGGCGGTATCTACATGGATCATGATATCGCCAAGGTTTACGTTAAAATTCATGCCTGATAAACGCATTTTTAGTACTCCTACATGCTGCTCAATTCAAAGCTGGCTACAAGTTAAACGCTGCTTAAATCAAGCAGAATGTTGACGGTGATTTCCTTCGGTGAATTGTATGGACGCACCACCATGTAGATGGTCACCGCTTTGTTTGTGGTCCATACAATGCTGATGTCGCCATCACGCGGCGGCTGAATTTCACCAGGGAACTGAGTACCCAAGATCACGGTGCTTTTGCTCATATTGCGCAGCGGCTTCATGAAATAGGATTTGTTCAATTCGATGCTGGCCGGCGTCGAATTCAGCGCCCGATTTGCAATCCGGCGAATGGCTAAAATGCGCACTTCGCGGCTGGCTTTGTGCACCGGGCGTAAATGCTCGATGTATTGGAAATCGCCGCCGGCTGCGTCCAATGTGGAGCCGTCGCCCCAGTAGATGCCCGCCAAGTCCGGATACCACTGCGGGACGCTTAACCGTGCGTTGGCCAGTGTTTCGAGTGTGGCCAGCGTCAGCGGTTTATCAGCGCTATCCACTGGCGCTTCACCGAGGCCCAACACTGCACCTGTGGCCACCCGCATTGGGCTGTCTGCAATGCTGACTCCGCGGTTACATAAGCGGCCAGCCAGTACCCCGGCGTTGTTACCGTGCAGCAATGGCACTGGCACAATCAATGGCGCGGCAATGCCTGCCTGAATAGCCACTGTTGCAGCCTCGTACTGTGCCCAAGTCTGCAGCCCAGTAATGCCTGGCAGTGCAGCAATACCAAACACAAAACGGCCATGGCTTGCTTTGAGGCTTTCCAGATAACCTTGTTTCGCCGTCAGTGCCGCGCCTGCTGCGCTTACATCGCAGAACACCACCGCTTCAAAGCTCTGCACTTCGTTGGCTGCGGTGATGGCGTCAAACACGTCTTCACCGTCAGCCAGTGGATACACCGCTGCGGTCCAGTTCTGGCCAGCGTTTAACTGTGCGGCAATTAACTGATCACGCAGTGGACTGTCAGCAAATGTGGCTTCCAAGTCCGTTTGAGCGCCCACGCTGAAAAGCTGGCTTTCTTCTGCTTCTGCGCCGGCAAGACCCACGAATAAGAAGTGCCGTTCAATGGCCGTAATATCACCCTGGCCTTGATTTAAATTGTTTACCTGTACCTTACCTAGTGACATTTTCAGCCCCTTCTATCGTTTGTTAATTTGTTCAATGATGCTGACCAACTGCCGCTGCACGTTGTCGGCCGTATCACCAAGGAACGGTCGCGCCGCCACGGGAATGTCCCAGCGCTGTTTTTGTGGTTTGTCGCGTAGCTTGCGCAGGATCAGCATCGCTTTACCCTGACTTAAGCTGTCCATGATTTCGCGCAGGCTGGCGCGGCGGTAACCTTTGCCCTTTGCCTTTCTGACCTTGTAGCCTTCCGCTGACAGCGCTTTCGCCTGCGAACGGGTGCACGGTGCTTTGTAATCTGGCTGGCCATGAATGCGCGCCATTTTGTTGGCCGTCATTTTTTCAGCGCCGCCCTCTTGGTGCAGTGCCGCAATACGGCCCGTTAATGCCGCTTTGTGTTTCAGCTCTAACCGGTTGGCGTTTTTTACATAAGGCTCTAGTGTTTTCCCCAGCCGCTTTAACATCCGGTCTTTTTTGCCGTTGCTGCGTGGAGTGAATGCGCTGCCGTCAGTAGTGGTTTGGCTGGCAATGCGTTTGCGCGCCAGTGTGCGTTCGTGCCGGCCCAGCGTTTTCAAAATGCGGGTACGCTTTGGCGCCGGCAGCTTTAACAGCTGCAGCTGCATGCTGGCGCTTAGTGCCTGCTCTTTGTTTGGCGTGATGATCAGACTCATTCGTCACCGCCTGGCACTACCTGCACGTTGATTTCTTCCGCGACATTGACCACGACCATATCAACGCTGTAGCGGTTGCCATTAAACAGCACCGGGCCACTGGCATTCGGTATCAAGTCGATGTTGTCAACCAGTTCCACTTCGATGATCACCGTGGCGTTGTCGTTGCTGATTGGGTCAATGTCCAGTGTCGGGTCTTCAAGGCCCAGTTCATCGCGTGGCCAGTTGCTGTCGAGTAGAAACGCGGCCAGCATGGCAAGCAGGTTGTAAGGTGCAACTTTTAGATGCGGAAAGTTTTCAATGACGATGATGGCGCGGTGCTTCCACTTCGCCACCTGATAGCCTGTGCCTAAGTCTTCACCGCTTAAAATGATGGTGCCGCCCTCTTGCCAGGCGTCAATGGTGTTGGCCGTGACGTAGGGTTGCAGGCTACTCAGTAAAAATTCAGTCAGTTGCTGCAGCTGGGTTTTTGATTCGCTCATAATGAATGCACCCCTGCACGGCCAAGCCCCAGCAACAAACGCACCCCACGGTTTGAGTGCGCCAGAATGGCGTCCTGCTGGGCAGTGTCTTTGGCTTTGTTGTTGCCGGCTTCTTTTTGGTCCACGGCGGAAAAATACCCCAGCAAATCGGCATGGGAACGGGCATACACTGCACCCCGGTAAATGCTGATTTGCTGTTCGCTGAACTCAGGAACCAGGCCAACGCCCAGGGTTAAAATGACTTCCGTGTCTGCCGTGCTTCTCATGACAAATTGAATAATTTGCTGCTGAATTTCTGCAGCGCTGCGCGTGATGGCGTCGGCAATGGCGGCTTCTTCGAAATACTCAGGAATGCGCCGGTGCTGGCGAAATTCCTCGGTTGACAGTGCAGGCCAGCCGCTATCGGCATCAACCATGATGCTTTCTTGTGCCGGTGACTGAAAACCAAATCCGCTCATGTCGTGCCCTTGCAGTTGATTAGGTTCAGTGCGGTTAACGTCAACGTGATTAATAACAGTCGCCTGTTAAACACTCGGTTAGCGCACTGGAGGGTGGAGCCTGTTTTATTCCGGCTGGCTGTCGCTCTGCCGGTTTAACTCTTCAATTGCCCGCAACCGCATGGCAATTTTGTTTCGAACCGTTTTTACCTGGGCGTGCTTGTGCAGCTCTGCCGCTTTTTCTAAAAGCTGATCGGCACGTTTGAGCCGGTCCACATCGCCAACGTGGCTTGGCGCAATGTCGCCGTTTTTGGCCCGTAGTAAGGCAAGGCCGGCGAATTTGTAAAACTTGGCTGTGACTTGCTCGGGTAGTTTCCACTGCCCAACCACACGGTTAAACACGGTGCCGAAATATGGTTCGATGCTGTGGCCGTGCTCGGCTTGCAGCTCTGCCCAGTCAAAAACGGTGTCTGCGATAAAACCTGGCCATTTTCTGCGGATGCTTCCGGCCATTGGCTGTCCAAGCTCAATTGCAGCGAAGGCGAATTCAAGGGCTCTGCTGAGGTTACCGACGTCGAAAAGCCAGACAGTGCAATAAGCGAAAATAGGGTTGTCGCTAACAGTTTTTTCATTGCCTTTTTCCTTGCGTTCATTCAGATAGGCTTCGACGATTGGCAGCCACTTGGGCAACAACACGTCGCGTTTATGGGCGATTTTGTCCGCCCGTCTTTCAAATGCTTTGAGCCGTTTCAGGTCAGCATCGAGCTCAATCAGCTGTAAATGCAGACTAGGCGCATATTCGGCGCTTCCGGTTAGCCTGACTTTTTCGAGTTGCTTTTCCGCGGTGCGGCTTTCCCGCCACGCGAGGATTTTTGCGCCGCCGACGGCTTTTTTAACTCTTCAGTGGCCTCTTTTAACTGCGCTGTCGCCTGGCCGATATCTTCCGCGCTGTACGCAAGCTGATTGGCGGTATCTTCCAGACCACCCGCTGCGCTGCTGATTTGCTCCGCAGCACCGGTGACTGCATCGGCTGCGCCTTCGACGGTGCTGGCGCTTGATTCAAGGTCTGATGCTGTGCGTTCCAGATCCGCTGTCACTGTGTCGTTTTTCGGCTCTGTTTCAGCTGTAGCTGCAGCGATTTTCTTTGCTGCTTCGGCTAATTGTTCTTCGGATAACCCGGTGATGTTTACGCCTTGCGCAATCAGCTCTTTGGCTAATGCGCGCTGCGCTTCACGGCGCTTTTTAAAATTGGCAATGGCACTCATGGCTTTTCCTGCTGGTTTTTCTACACAATTCATTGGATTGATTTGCCAGGCGCTATATCAGCGCCCGGCACTTTTTCAGCGGCCTGTTAAGGCGCTGGGCCGATATTGACCGCTGATTCATCTACAGCGGCGTAGGCCTGATATTCATCCACGGCGTAGCCTTCAAAGCGCCAGTATTTGTCTTCCCAGCGTTTGCGGTCTTCGACGTTTTCAGATTTGCGTGACCGGGTACCCTTTTGCGTGTAGCAATGCAGGTTTTGCAGCATGGTCACCACGATGCGTTTACCCGGGAAGAATGGCGGGGTATAGGCCCGCAGACCGCCGATAGATTTGTCCATCATCTGGGCGGCAACGCGCTCCGTTGGTTTGTCTGCCTGATGCATCAGCTTGATTTGTGCAGCGGCAATTAAGTCGCTCCCCACCAGCACGACCAGGCGCGGGTCGTTGCGGAACTGCTCAGGAATCAGTGTTAATTTGAGTTCGGTAACGATGGCATCCAGCGTTTTATATTCGCCTGCAGCCAGTTCACCAGTGGCATCCGGGTTAAAGTAAATGTCATCGGTCATCACCTGATCTGGCGCTTTTTCTTTTACCAGTTGGTGCCAGCCTTTGTTCACGTCCTGGCCTAACGGATTGGCAACAGGGTCTGTGTTGGCCGCCGCTGATGTGCCGTTAAAACCAACGCGCAGGATATCGAGTGCAAAACGCATGGTGGCGTTTTCGCTCATTAAGCGCATGAATTCGCGTTCACTGCCGGCGTTCGCCCAGACAGCCAGCGTTGCCCATGGCACAAATGCGCATGAATCGGTTTCTTTCAGCTCGTATTCGTTGCCGTCTACGTCTTGGCCAGTGTTAAATCTGCCCGCGGCTGATCGACCTGTGGCAATACCGGTGTTGCCGACACTGACTACCTGACCTTTAATCTGGTCGACGTCCATTAAGGTGATCAGTTTTAAAAACTCTACCGAGTCCAGAATGGCGGCGCGTAATTTGGTTTCCATCGGGCCGGTCACAGCAAACTGCTTGCTTGGGTCCGGTGTTTCGTAAGCTTTGGCCATCGCGCTGCTGTAGGCCATCACGCAGGCTAATGCGGTTTTGGTTAAATTCATCTTTTTATCTCGCTGCTAATTTATACAAAGGTTTAAGTGCTGAGCTTGTTAGTCAGCGATTAAACAACCGCGTACGCTTCACCTGCGCCAGCTGGGTCAGGCTTTTGGCCTGGCGCTTCCTGGCTCATTTCTTTGAACTTGGTTTCTAAGCCTTCAACTTTTGATACCAGGCCTGTGATGCTGGCATTCAGTTGGTTGAACTGCTCAGCAGTAATGCCTGTGTCGGCTGGTTTATCCGCTGGTTTGTCTTCAACTTTGTCAGCTGGCTTGTCGGCTGGTTTGTCACCTTCCGGCGCTTTGCTGAATTTGGTTTCCAGTTCTGAAACCTTGTTTTCGATGCCGCCGACTTTATTCATCAGCGCTTCAAATTGTTCTTTGGTCATCTCTTGGTCCTCGGGGTTGGCTGTTGCCGGATCAGGCGTTTGGAATTTTTTAATGGCGTCGTAGATTGCGGTGCCAATGGCGGCGAACAGGCCTTTATCCGTGGCTTGGTTTTGTTGGTCTTTTTCGTTGATAAAATCGGCGCTCAGCAGTTCTTCCAGCTGACTGACTTCGTGGTCATGCTCTTTTTCGCCTACTGAAAACTTTAAGCGGGTGGTGCCGGTTGATGCTGGCGAATCCGTGACGGCGATACCTTGCAGATACGCTTTGCCGGTGCCTTTGTAGTCGATGTTCGGTTCAATCGACATAAACAGTTTCTGGCCGTCTTTGTTGGCTGCCAGCAGATAATCGTTGGCGGTTAATTTGACGTATAAACGCAGTTTTCCGCCCTGGGTGGCTGCTTTTACTTCGTCAACCGTACCCCAGTTTTTGCCCTCGAACGGTCCCCAGGAGGAACGGAAATGCTCTGGCCAAATCAGTGCGGTGTATTCGTCTGGCGAGTACGACTCGGCCATTTGCTGGATCCACTCTTTGGTGATTGTGCGGCCGTCGACGGTTGCGCCTTCGGTCGCTGCGATTACCCACCCAGTTTGTTTTCCTGCCATGTGCCTGCTCTTTTTCGCTGATAAATACCTCTGAGGCCTTAAGCTTAAGGCGTTGTAAATGGTTAATCACGGGGCATCGTTCTGGGTGGTTCCGATTTTTGCAATATCAGAAAAGGCAGTAAAATTAGTTAGTTAACCCATCATTCGCAGACAATACACTAGCTCTATTGTGTCAGTTAACCCGGCAATTTTCCGCATTTATGGCCTACTCTCCCGAGATCCGCGAATCAGCAAAACGGCTTTACCTGAAGCGCTGGACGCCCGACGAAATCCGCGACGACCTCGGGCTGCCAAACAACCGCATTGTGTATTTCTGGGCCGATAAATACGGCTGGCGTGATTTGCTGCGTGAGGAAGAAGTTGACGAAGCCATCGCGCGGCGCATCGTGGTGCTGACTGATATCCCAGATAAGACCGGCAATCAGATCAAAGAACTGGATATGCTGATTAACCAGCATGTGCGGCTGAAGAAACAACGGATTGATGCTGAGCGCAAAACTCAGGACGGCGGCGACAGCCAGCACCAAAGCAGTAGCACCCGCGACAGCAGCAGTGATAGCACTGATAAACCCGCCGCCAAACGCAAAGGCCGTAAAAAGAAAAACGATGTTAGCGAACTGACTGCCGATGATTTTGCAGCCTGGCACGATACGCTGTTTGGCTATCAGAAAACGATGCACCAGAACCTTGGGCAGCGTATTCGCAACATTCTAAAAAGCCGGCAGATTGGCGCCACTTACTATTTTGCCGGTGAAGCGTTTGAACAGGCCACGCTGACCGGCGAACCGCAGATATTCCTGTCAGCCTCGCGCAGCCAGGCTGAAGTGTTCCGCAGTTACATTGTTGCCATCGCCCAGCAGTTCTTTGAAATTGAGCTGACCGGCAACCCGATTGTGCTGCATACCGCGCACGGCGACGCTGAGCTTAGGTTTTTAAGCACCAACAGCAAAACCGCGCAGAGTTATCACGGCCACGTTTACATCGATGAATATTTTTGGATCGGCAAATTCGATGTACTCAACAAACTCGCTTCCGCGATGGCCACGCACAAAAACTGGCGCAAAACCTACTTTTCCACGCCCTCGACTAAAGCGCACCCGGCATACCCATTCTGGACCGGCGATCACTGGCGACAAGGCAAACCAGAACGGGCCGAAATTGAGTTCCCCAACTTTGATGCGATGCGGGACGGCGGCCGGCTTTGTCCGGATAAACAATGGCGATTTGTAGTCACCATTGAAGACGCCATTGCCGGTGGCTGTGAACTCTTCGACATTGACGAACTGCGCGACGAATACAACGGCGACGACTTCGCAAACCTGTTTATGTGCGTCTTTGTTGATGATGCCGACAGCGTATTTAAGTTTTCCGACCTTGAAAAATGCATGGTCGACGCTGCCCGATGGCAAGACTACAAACCCGCCGCGCCCCGGCCCTTTGGTAACCGCGAAGTCTGGCTGGGTTATGACCCATCGCGCACCCGCGACAATGCAACACTTGCAGTTGTGGCACCTGGCGAAACCAAAGGCGAAAAATTCAGGCTATTGGAAAAGCATTATTGGCGCGGCCTGAACTTCTCGCACCATGTGGCCGAAATCCAAAAGATTTATGCAAAGTATCGCGTTACCTACATTGGCGTGGATACCACCGGCATAGGCTCCGGTGTGTTTGATTCCATCAGTACGCTTTACCCGCGTGAAGCCACGGCCATTCACTACAGCGTATCGAGTAAAACTCGGCTGGTGCTGAAAATGATAGATGTCATTGAGGGCGGCCGGATTGAATGGGACGCCTCGCATAAAGACGTTGCCATGAGCTGCCTTGCTATTCGGCGCACCGTCACTGAAACCGGCGGTGCCATCACCTTTAAAGCCAGCCGTGATAACGCCACCGGCCATGCCGACATATTTTTTGCCATCGCCCACGCGGTGATTAATGAGCCACTTAACCACGAACATCAAAGGAAATCCTCATGGTCGATACCCAATTAACTGCCCCTGATCAGCAAACCGCTGAAGAGGACAAAAAGCCCGGCACTGTGGTTTTTTCCATGCCTGAAACCGTGATGCCGAAAATGTGGCTGACTGACTACGATTCGCTGTATTACAACGAGCATGACGGCTACTGGGAACCGCCCATCGACCGGCATTTGCTGGCGAACTTGCCACGGCGCAACGCCCAGCATGGCGGCATTTTGCAAAGCCGCGCCAACATGGCGGCAGCGCGGTATAAATCCGGCGGCATGAGTGCGCAGGAAATTGGTTCGGCTTTTTTAAACCTGATCCAGTTTGGTGACGTGCCGCTGCTAAAGATCCGCAACGGTTTTGGCAAAGTGCTTTCGCTTTATCCGCTGCCCAGTTACCGCACCCGCGTTACTGAAGATGGCGGCTGTGCAGTGCTGGAACGTGACCGGCAGATTAAGCGTTACAAACCCAAAGATATTATCTGGTGCCGGATTTATGACACCGTGCAGCAAATCTACGGCTGCCCTGATTACCTCGGCGGTTTGCAGTCGGCCATGCTGAGCGAAGATGCCACGATGTTTCGGCGTAAGTACTACATCAACGGCGCCCACATGGGCTTTATCCTGTACGCCACCGACCCCAACCTGGACCCGGCAGTGGAAAAAGAGCTGAAGCAAAAAATTCAGGAATCAAAGGGCGTCGGCAACTTCAATTCGCTGTTTGTAAACATCCCGAACGGCAAAGAAAAAGGTATCCAGATTATTCCGGTCGGCAATTTTGAAAGTAAGGATGAATTCAGCCAGGTGAAGTCTGTCAGCGCGCAAGATGTGTTTAACGCGCACCGGTTCCCCGCCGGCTTGGGCGGCATGATCCCGACCAACACCGCTGGACTTGGCGACCCGACCAAATACAACGAGGTTTATTTCGAAAGCGAAACCAAACCGCTGATTAATATTCTGGTGGATGCGGTATCGCGTGACCCGGAAGTGCCGGCCAATTTGCGGCTGGTGTTTGATATGCAGGCAAAGGCAGCGCCGGCGGTTTGATTTTCTTCACCGATAAAAAAAGCCGCGTAATGCGGCTTTTTCATTTAGTGCTGTAATTCATAACTCTATCGGCTTTCGCTCATACTTCGACGATGTTGGTGGATACACCGTTCCGTCAGCACTGATGCAGGCACCTGCTGAAACCCAGCGGCTGATCTGCCCTTGCTGAACTTTCAGCAATTCTGCGGCTTTCACTTGCCCGCCAACGGATTTAACCCAGTCCGCGAATGAGTATAGCGAATACATTTTCATGATAAATAAACCAAATAACACATATTCGTTATATTCCTTGGTGCCGTAAATTTTTATTTAGCGCGTTATAGCAGTCTTTAGACAGATATATCACTGCCACCTGGCCCAGTGTTTCAACGAACCCAAAAACCTCGCCTGATGCTGAATGCCAGAACTCTCGCTTTGCCCCTTCCTTTTTTGTGATGCTGCGCGCCACATCTTTCTGGCATGGCAATGATGGGTGCACTGCTACACGCACACCCCTTAGTGCACAAGTCAAAGAATCCCCTGTATTTTTCAAAACGCCAACTCCTGCTGCAGTGCTTTGCGCTGTTCTGGTGAAAGCGCCCTGGCCAGTGCCGCTACCACTTCGGTTGCGGTCTTGGCTGATGGGCTTAATGTGTGTGAAAACGATACATTGGTGACGAAAGTATGGCCGCACTCCGGATCCGTGCAACTGCAATACAGGTTTGAAACTGCCACGCTGAGCCGGTCAGTTTTGCCGATCACCGCTTTTTTCCCGCACACTGTGCACAATATCCGCATGATTTACTCCTGGTTATCCAGCCGGCGTCGGTATTGCCGGTTTGTTTTTCCGTCTTCGCACCACAAAATTTACCCGCCCGCTTGGGTGCGGCGGTTCTGGCAGCTGTTCCAGCACCCCGTATCGCATTTTCCAGCGCTGGCCGTTAACGTTGACCGTACAGCCCCGCTGCAAGAGGGTCATTTCCTCCGGCCCAATCCCGTGAATATGGGATTTTGGCGGTAAGTTTGGCGTTTGGCCCTGATTTCCGGCCCCGTTGGAGCCCGTACAGTTAACGCCACAAGTCCAAGATTGTCTGGCTGCGCCAGACTTAACAGCGTTCCGACGCATTTCCCATTTATGCGGTCGCGTCAGGGCAAAGCCTTTTTCGGCTTGCAAACCCTTGATTCGTTTGACCGCTTCGCCATATTCGTTGCCGTATGGCGTGACCTCGTATTTTATTTCGGTGGTCATGGTGCGCAGCGCTCTGATGAAATTTACAAAGTCGTTGCTTTCAGCCGCCACCCGCAATTGCTCGAGTTCTTTTTGATGCTCTTCGGTGAAGGCTTCACGCACCCGGCGGATTTCGCGGTATGAGGTGATCGGGTCGCAGCCCTGAAACTGAAACTGTCTGATGTTCCAGACACTAGCCCACGTCTTTACGTTCATCACGCCGTCACCCAGCGTTTTGCCGGTTTCGCTGTCAATCAGATCGGCAACTTCAAAACCGTTGATGTTTTTGCTGATGTATTTGGCGATATAGGCTGATGCACTACCTTTGCTGGTATCGATAAATTCCGCGTCAAAGCGCGGCTGGAATGGGTAGTGAAATTTGCGCGGCTCGGCGACTTTCTTGCCCTGCGATTTTTGATAGCCCCACTGCTGGCGCGCGCGGCGGTATAACTTGCGCAGTGCTTTGCGCTTTTTAAACCGGTCCATTAACTCGCCGATTTCTTCCTGGCAGAAGTACCAACGGATGCAGCGGCAAATAGCTTTTAAATCCTGCTTTGGTGCAAACAACATCATGTGCCAGTGGGGCGTTGCATCTTGGTGCGGCTCTGATACCCGTACACCAAAATATTTAGCATCCAGCCGTTTCAGCTTTGCCCGAGCTTTGGCCCATGTGTCGACCAAATAGGCGTTGGTGTCTTTTGGGGTGCTGCCGTTCCAGTTGCCGCTGTTGGCGTGAAACTTTGCCGGCGCAGTCACTGTGATAAACACCGCTGAAAAGCCGATTTCCTCCGCCCACTCTTCAATGCCCCTAATGCGTTTCATCAATTCTGCCCGGGCGTTTTCTGGGTTGGCGGTACTTGCTTCAATAGCATTGATCAGCGCCAGTTCGTCGCCGCATTCGTTAATCAGCGTTAACGATTCAGCCCAGCGGCGCTGCGCTGCTTTATCACGGACAAATTCCGCAATGGCGCGTTTGCTGGCATAGGCGCTGACGCCTTTGCCAACATTGCCCTGGATAATTTCCAAGGTTTCCAAATGCTGCCGGCGTAGTTTAAGCAACTTGCGGCGCCACCACTTCGGGCACTGCAGGCGCAGCAATGCGCACTCTTTGGCCAATACGTCGGTTTCCATGCCCCATAGCGGCGGCGTGACGTGCGGCAGGCGTTGCAGGCTAAGTTTGCAGACCGTTTCATACACATTTTCCACGCGGGATTCGTGGTCATCGTCACCTGTTAAACCTTCGGCGGTTTTAATCATGTCCTCAAAACACAGCATAGCCAATTCGTCGGCCAGCTTTTTGGTGCGGTCTTTTTGGTTGATTACTTTTGCTGGGATTCTGAACTGCTGCAGGTACAGCAATTTGCGCCCGTACTGCTGGCGCTTTTTGCTGGCTGCTTTGCGAAATGCAAGGTTGTTCTCTTTGGTTGGGTTGTCTTTTGCTGCCTGCGCCAATGGCCAAAGGCTGTGCACCATTGGCTTTGGCAGCCCGCGCAGCATCTTTTCCACAAAGCGGTTTTGGTCACGGTTCAGGACAGGGCTTAAATGCATGGACAGATCACCGACTTAATCAAACTACCTAA
>Ga0247724_1000056_pt1 | contig 35158 bp, 28 predicted proteins | sample OKSTACKMC2E_FD_182776 | JGI IMG/M metagenome (GOLD analysis project Ga0247724, IMG submission 182776) | Subsurface sediment microbial communities from gas well in Oklahoma, United States - OK STACK MC-2-E | ecosystem: Environmental > Terrestrial > Deep subsurface > Rock core/Sediment | place... | reverse complement strand
CAATATCTACAAGACCCTGCCGGATTTCAGACTGCGCCGGCACATGCTGGTGCTGCGCACTCCAGGGCTCTGCAGCACCTGTAACCATTGCTTCGTTCGCTGCTTCAGCGCGATGTTCCGCATGCGGATCAACCGCATTCACAGTATCAGGCAGATGAAAATTCGGTGACGGCGCTATCCAGTGCCAGGCCGGTCCTGCTTTATGACTGAGTTCATGGCTCATGCTGGCAAACTGCTGGCCCCAGAAAATCGACCAGGGCAAACCAGTCAACACCAAGAAAGCCAGCAGCAAAGACGCTACCAGAGCCGGGATCGCATGCCAGTCACGCCAATGCACTGAGCCATCGGCGCGCCGGCGCGGCCAGAGCACGCCGGCCAGTCGCCACTGTTTCGGCCACCAGATCCAGGCACCAGTCAGCAGTAAAAACAGCGTCCAGCACGACATCCACTCAATCAGATAACCACCCACAGCGCCGGCCAGCAGTTCGCCATGCAGGCGCCGCACCAGCGCCATCGGCGCACTGGCCGGATCTTCAATGGCATTGACCTTCAGCTGGTAAGGATCGAGATAAACCAGCCGGCTACCCTCTGTCGTATCCAGCTGCCAGCGCACCGCCTGAGATGCTTCACGCGGCAACAGCACTTTGTCCAGCCGGGCGTCTGGATACTGCTCACGCAGAAAATCCTGCTGCTGTTGCAGCGTTGCCGCCGGTTGTCCGGACTGCGCTACCGCATATGCTTTGGCTTGCCACGCCTGGTCAAACTCACGGTCAAACAGGTAGATGCTGCCGGTCAGCAGCAACACCAACAGCACCGGCGCCACCATCAGCGCCGACCAGGCGTGCCAGAAAAACAAGGCCCGACGCTGACCGGCGCGCTGTGCATCTTGGCTGGTTGCTGGCTGTGCTTTCGCCGATTGCGCTGTTGTCATTATTACCACTGCCAGTTCAGTTGCAGGCTGGCCTGACGCGGCTCACCCGGATAGACCACAAAGCCGTTACCGGACGCGGTGTAATAGCCCTGGTCCAGCAGATTGTTCAGCGCCAGTTGTGCCGACCACTGGCTGGCCTGATACGAGAAACCGGCGCCAATCAGGTTATAACCATCTAAGGTCCAGTCCGAGCCGGTCAACAAAGGCCGGCTACTGCTGTAGTTACCACGCAGATACGCTGACCACTGAGGGTTCAGCTGCCAGCTGGTGCTGAGGCTCAACTGATGCCGCGCCAGATCGCCTAAGGCAGCGCCCTGATCGCTGTCGTTGCTGACAGTGACTTCCCCATCCATCCAGGCATAACCGGCCTGTACTGCGACGGCAGCAGTCACTTGCCATTTGCCTTCCAGTTCCACGCCATTGACCCGCTGTTCGCCGCTGTTCACGCTAAAATCCGGGTCGATTAAATCGGCGGTTAATGCGTTCAGCCGCTCTAGCCGGAACAGCGCGACACTGCCGTTGAAGTCGCCGGCCGCCAGCCGCAAGCCAATTTCCTGTTGCGCCGATTCTTCCGGTTTTAAAGCCGCACCGCTGCGGCTACGGGCTGCCGCACTGCTTTCCAGATCAAAGCCGGTGTTATGGCCGGCGAACAAAGTGAACTGGTCATTGAGCTGATAGGTCAGCCCCAGTTGCCAGATGGTGGACGACACCGGCACATAATCCGTCACTGCTTGCCAGCTGCCATTGCCGGCTTTGCTGTCGGTATAACGCACCGCACCAATCAGCTGTAGCCGCTCTGTCAGGCGCAGCTGGTCCTGCAGATACCAGGCATCGGAATCCAGGTTGTAAGCATTATCAAAAGCAAAATCTAACACCGGTGCGACGCGGTCGTACTGATACACCGGTTGCTGCACATGGATAGGCGCTAGCGAACCGGCGCGGATATTGGACTGGGTAAAACGGCCGCGCTCCCAGCTGCCTTCATAACCGAGCAGCAGCTGATGTTCGAAGCCGCCGGTGTTCAGTTTGCCGCTGAGATCCAACTGCGCGATGCTGTAATCATCATCCTCGCGGCCCTGGCGGCCATTACGGCTAATCAGTTGCGGCGAGCCGGCGACCGGTGCGCGCAGGTTCACCTGCCCAAATACCGTATTAAATTGCTGATATTGCAGGCGTGGCGTCAGTGTCCAGTCGTCATTGAGGCGAACATCGGCCCAGTATTGCCACAAAGGTGCAAAAGATCGCAGGTTAGCAAAACCGGGTTAACCCAGTTGCAGGCTGCTGTCGAGCACGTCGGCATCCTGATCCGGTAACACCAGCGACACCGGCAAACCCGGATAACGCGTGGTTTCGCGGCTGACATATTCCGCCACCAGATGGCCGGTCACACGCTCGCCCAATGTATGTACCAGCGCCAGACCAAAATTATTACGGTCCATCGGCTGGCGGTCGACAAAAGTATCAGAACGTTCCAGCTCGCCGGTCAGCCGCAGGGCCACGTTTTGCGCACTGGCATCACTTAGTTGCAGGCTGTGGTCAAAGTTCAGCGCTTTTTGGCTGAAACTGCCAAGACGGACCGAGGCACTGCCGCTTTGATCGGCGCCCGGCATTTTACTGACCAGGTTAATCACGCCGCCCACCGCCGACTGACCATACAACACACCGGACGGCCCTTTTAATACCTCCAGCCGTTCGATGCTGTTAAGCGCTGATGCATCCACATCTTCAAAATAACGCTGGCGCATGCCGTTGCGCATCTGGTCCGCCATAAAGCCGCGAATTTTCAGACTGAAGGACTGATAAGGCCCCACGCGGGAATATCCCGGGTTGGCACCCGGCACATCGCGTAACAAGTCACCAACCGACACCAGCCCCTGCGCCCGCAGGCTATCGACATCTAATAGCTGCACACTTTGTGGCAGCTCTTTCAGTAAAATGCCCGACTTGCTGCCAAAAGTGTCGGATTGTTTTTCGCCATAGACGGTCAGATGTTCTACCTGGGCTTCAAGGGCGCTGTCGTTTGCGGATAGCTCCGCAGCCTGCAGGCTGGCCACCGGCAATACAGCGGCGAGCAACAGGGCTAAACGAGTGCGTGGGAAGGATTGGGAAAAGTGGCAGGACTGCATCAAATATCACCATAAAATCAACAAGCTGGAATGGTGTTATTTTTTCATAAACAAATGCCGGGCCGGCTGTGACAAATTGTCGCAGTCTGGTAGCACAGAGCCGCTTACGCGACCGGCCGATCCGGCACTGGCGCCTGATAATCAGTCATCCGCAGCACCCGATGAATACCATCGATTTTGTCCTCGGCGTGATGATTGACGTACAACAAGGTCGATTCGCCGCTTTGCGCCAACACACTTAACAGCGCCAGCACTTTAAGCCGGTTCAGTTCGTCGAGGCCATTGCAGGGTTCATCTAAAATCAGCAGCGTTGGGTGTTTCACCATAGCCCGCACGATCAGCACCAGGCGCTGATCGCCAAAAGACAATGACTGGAACGACTCTTTGGCTTTTGCCTCCAACCCAATCAGCGCCAACCACTCCAGCGCCAGTTTGATTTGCAGCGCCGACGGCTGGTCGTAGAGGCCAATGCTGTCGTAAAAACCGGACAGCACCACGTGCAGCACCGGGCAACCGACGCGGTATTGCAGCTGCAGGCTATTCGATACCAGCCCGAGATGCTGTTTGATATCCCAGATGCTTTCGCCGTTGCCGCGCTGATAGCCAAACACTTGCAAATCGTTGGTGTAACAGTGTGAATTGTCGCCGCTTAGCATCTGCAATAAACAGGTTTTACCTGAACCATTCGGCCCGGTGATTTGCCAGTGTTCACCGCGCTGAATTTGCCAGTCGAGGCCCTGAAAAATCACTCTGTCACCATACTGCACTTTACCCTGACGCAAACGGACTAAGATCTGCTCAGCCAGTGCCGGCGTGAAACGATCACGGTCTTTGCCCGGCAATGGCCCCGGAGCTTGTTGCAACTGATTCAGTTGCGCCAGTTCCGCCAGTTCCAACGCGCTGATGCCGCTGTCGGCAGATTGCCATTCGATCTCACCATGCGCCAGATACAGAATTTTTTGCGTAAAATCCGGCAGTTCACTAAGCCGGTTCAGGACCAGCACTAAAGTCATGCGTTGCTGCAAATCCGCTAACAGCTGCTGCAGCGCCGCACAAGCGTCGACATCGAGACCGTTAAAAGGCTCGTCCAGCACCAATAATTCTGGTTGTTGTAAAATCGCTTTGATTAATAATAACTTGCGGGTTTCACCGGTCGACAGCGCCAGAAAAGCTGTGTCGAGCCGTTGCTGCAAACGCAGCATGCCGGCGAGCTGCTGTAACTGCTGTTCCTGCGTATCCGACCAATGCTGATGGTCGCGACAGATGATGTCCCGGGCGCTGCTCGGGTCCACCTCTACATCCAAAATATCGGCGTCGCCTTTGCGTCGCTCCGCTTCAATCAGTGCCTGTTGTTGTGCACTGCTGACCCAACTAATGCGTGCAGGTAACTCTGCATGACCTGCCAATAATTGCGCCTGCCCAGCCAACACCGCCGCCAACGCCGATTTACCACTGCCATTCGCGCCCACAATGGCACAGTGCTGGCCGGCAGAAAGCTGTAATTGTGAGACCTGCACCTGATGGCTCAGGCCCAATAAAAACCGGCATTGTTGAAAAATGAGCATTGGTACTTGTCGCCCGCGCTATCAAAAATCAGAAAAAGCCAGCTTACTTCGAAATGAACACGGACGGAATCTGACCTGATGGTCCAGCAGCTAAATTATCCTGCTTTGACAGTGGCAAGTTCACCGCAAGATCTTCAAATCTGCCCTATCCCTGAGCAGGTTGGTCTTTACACTGTCTTGTCCAAACGCGGTGCTGAGAGTTTGTTAATGCGATTCGAGGCAGCGCTGCGGCAAGTGCAGGCGCAACGTCCCCTGCAAATACGCTGAGTACAAGCCACGCACAGTTTCAGCGGGTCGTCGCATGACATAGACCCGCCTCCGCTGTAAGCCTTACTGGCGCAGACCAGTCTCAGCCCGTTAAAACGGCAACTGGTTCAGCAGTTCGTCGTCGACGCGGTTGGCCAGCGTCACCTGCAGTTTTGGTGTGCGCGCCATTTCACGGCGGATGGCAAAATCCGCCTCGTTGTTGCGCGCCCAGCTGCGCCGAGCGATACCGTTATTCACATCAAAGAACAACATCGATTTTAAGCGCTTCGACGCTTCAGCTGAACCATCCAGCAACATGCCAAAACCGCCGTTCATTACTTCGCCCCAACCAACGCCGCCGCCGTTATGGATAGATACCCAGGTCGCGCCGCGGAAGCTGTCGCCGATGACGTTGTGAATGGCCATGTCGGCGGTAAAACGGCTGCCATCATAAATGTTGGAGGTTTCGCGGAACGGCGAGTCGGTGCCGCTGACGTCGTGATGATCCCGGCCTAACACCACAGGGCCAATCTCGCCGCGGGCGATGGCTTCGTTAAAGGCCTGGGCGATTTCGGCGCGGCCTTGTGCATCAGCATATAAAATCCGTGCTTGTGAACCGACCACCAGCTTGTTTTGCTTAGCGTCTAAAATCCAGCTGATGTTGTCCTGCATCTGCTGCTGAATTTCTTCCGGCGCTTCCAGCATCAGGCGCTGTAAAACTTCCGCCGCAATCGCATCGGTTTTGTCCAAATCTTCCGGTTTGCCCGAAGTACAAACCCAGCGGAACGGGCCAAAACCGTAGTCAAAACACATAGGGCCCAAAATATCCTGCACATAAGACGGATATTTAAAGTCGACGCCATTGTCAGACATCACATCGCCACCTGCACGTGAGGCTTCCAGTAAAAACGCATTGCCATAGTCAAAGAAATAAGTGCCTTTGGTGGTGTGTTTATTCACGATAGCAGCATGGCGTTTCAGCGTGTCCTGCACTTTGGTTTTAAACAGCCCAGGCTCTTCACGGATTAATCTATTGGCTTCATCGTAGGATACGCCAACCGGGTAATAACCACCCGACCATGGGTTATGCAATGAGGTTTGATCTGAGCCTAAATGCACAAAAATATCCTCAGCATCAAAGGCTTCCCACACGTCAACCACGTTGCCAATATAAGCAATAGACACCACTTCCTGCTGCGCTTGTGCTTGTTTGACGCGATTAATCAGCGCCGGCATATTGTCGATGAGTTCATCCACCCAACCCTGCTGATGGCGTTTGGTCGCCGCTTTTGGGTTTACTTCAGCGCAAACGGTAATGCAATTGGCTATGTTGCCGGCTTTAGGCTGAGCGCCGCTCATGCCACCTAAACCTGCAGTTAAAAAGATTTTGCCTTTGGGCGTATCGCCTTTTACCAGCACTTTTCGAAACGCATTCATCACTGTGATGGTGGTGCCATGCACTATGCCCTGCGGGCCAATGTACATAAAAGAACCGGCCGTCATCTGGCCGTATTGGGTGACACCTAACGCATTAAAGCGCTCCCAGTCGTCTGGCTTGGAATAATTCGGGATCATCATACCGTTGGTCACCACCACTCGCGGCGCTTCGACAGATGATGGGAACAAGCCCATTGGGTGACCGGAATACATATGCAGCGTTTGATCTTCAGCCATTTCACTTAAGTATTTCATCGTTAAGCGATATTGCGCCCAGTTCTGGAACACTGCGCCATTGCCACCGTAAGTGATCAGTTCTTCCGGATGCTGTGCTACTGCCGGGTCTAAGTTGTTGTCAATCATCAGCATAATAGCGGCCGCTTGCTGGCAGTTAGCCGGATAGTCGCTGATTGGCCGCGCTTTAATGGCGTATTCCGGCTTAAAGCGATACATGTAAATGCGGCCAAAGTCATTCAGCTCTTTGGCAAATTCAACCGCGAGTTCAGCGTGCCATTCTTTTGGGAAATAACGCAGCGCATTTCGCACCGCCAGCTGCTTTTCCGCTTTGGTTAAAATGTCTTTGCGCTTTGGTGCACGGTTGGCGTCCGCCGGATAAGGCCTGGCTGCAGGTAAAGTGGCCGGAATACCTTGTTTAATCTGGTCCTGAAAATTCATGGCGATTTCCTTTATGAGTTCAGCGCAAAGTTAACGTGGAAGGCCTGGCTACGGACCAGCTTGATCATCGCATCGATATCCGGCTTCAACAGGCGGTCTTCTTCCAGCTTGGCGACTTTGGCGCGGATAATCGCATGATTTTCTTCGATTAAATCAGAGCATTTGTTCGGCCGGCGGAACTCAATGGCCTGGGCGGCATACATCAGTTCAATGGCTAATATCTTCTCTAAGTTGCCGAGGATTTGATTCAGTTTACGGCCAGAGATACTGCCCATCGACACATGGTCTTCCTGGCCCATCGAAGTCGGCACGCTGTCGGCAGACGGCGGAAAACACAAAGATTTGTTTTCAGTGACCAGCGCCGCCGTGGTGTATTGTGGGATCATCATGCCGGAGTTGAGGCCACCGGCTTTGGTCAGCAGGCGCGGCAAACCGTGCAGGCCTTCCAGCAACAGATAACAACGGCGGTCAGAAATATTGCCAAGTTCGGCGGCGGCAATCGAGGTGTAATCCAGCACCATCGCCAGTGGCTGGCCATGGAAACCACCGCCGGATAATGCTTCTTCCGAGCTGATGACAATAGGGTTGTCGGTGACTGAGTTCATCTCAATCTCAACCAGCTGTTTTAAATGGTTAAAGGCGTTGCGCGATGCGCCATGCACCTGCGGGATACAACGCAGCGAATACGGGTCCTGCACGCGGGCACAGCCGGTGTGCGACGCCATATTTTGTGAGTCTTTAAACAGCCGGCGCATCCGCGCGGCCACTTCGATATTGCCTGGGAAAGGCCGGATTTCGTGCAGTTCAGGCCGAAACGGTGAACCACTGCCCTGCATACCTTCGATGCTCATAGCGCCCGCCACATCGGCTAAATCCAGCAAATACTGCATTTTGGTCAGCGCTGTGATGCCATGCGACAAAATAAACTGAGTGCCGTTAATCAGGCCTAAGCCTTCTTTGGCCTGCAATTCCAGTGGAGTTAAACCATGATCGACTAACGCTTGCGCTGCCGGAATGATGTCTTTGCTGTCGCCTTTGGCCCAGAATTCGCCTTCGCCGATTAATGGCAGGAATAAATGTGACAACGGCGCCAAATCCCCGGATGCACCCACTGAACCTTGCTCCGGCACTACCGGGATCAGATCCAGCTCGATAAATTTCAGCATACGCTCAACGACTTCAAGCCGCACACCGGAAAAGCCCTGGCTCAGAGCGTGCACTTTAGTGATCAGCATTAATTTGGAAATGGCTTTGGCAATAGGTTCACCGACGCCAACGGCATGGGTGATTAGCAGGTTTTTCTGTAATAACGCGGTTTCGGCCGGCGAAATTTGCGTGTCACACAAAGGGCCAAAACCAGTGTTGATACCATAAATGGCTTTGTCGGATGCCGCCATCACATCGACACAAGCGCGGCTTTGGTTGATTTTCGCCACTGCAGCTTCGCTTAACAGTGCCGGGATGCGGCCGCTGGCGATGCCGTTGACTGTGTCTAAATCCAGCCGATCGATACCATAATGAAATGCCATCTTAAACTCCATAAATTGGTGCAACTGCTGCTGCCGGCCAGGCAGCGGATGAACAGATGCTAGCTTGCGCCTGATGTTTTATAAATACATAATAATCGTATCTTATTCCGAATTTATCGAACTAAAAGGCCGCAAACTAATGCAGGTACAGGACGTCGATTTACGTTTGTTGCGGATATTTGTCACTATCGTCGAATGTGGCGGTCTATCAGCGGCCGAGTCACGGTTAAATATCGGCCGCTCGACCATCAGCACCCATTTATCAGATTTGGAAATAAGGCTTGGCCTCAAGCTATGTAAACGCGGCCGTAGCGGCTTTGAACTGACCGACGCCGGTCGCATCACCTATCAGGCATCATTAGAATTACTGCAGCAATGTGAGACTTTTGCCAGCACAGTCGCAGGTTCTAAACATCAGCTCTCCGGCCGCGTCACTATTGCCATTATCGATACCCTGGTCAGCGACCCACGCTGCGGTGTGGCACAGGCAATAGCGAGGCTTAAAGCCAGAAGCAGCAACCTGCAGTTTGAGATTTATGTCTGTGAAGCGCGTGAAGTAGAAACGTCTGTGGCGAACGGCCGTTCGTTGGTCGGCATCGGTGTCAGCCGCCATCAGATCCGCGGCCTGGATTATGTGCCGCTACACAACGAAACCAACTATTTATACTGCGGCCAAGGCCATCCGCTATTTGACTGTGATGCAAATAAAATCAGCGAGTTACTGCCACAGGCTGAAGTTATCAGCAGCAACTACCTGCGCGACAAAGACAGCCGCAACGACGGCCTGAACTATCAAAACAGCGCCAGCGCCTATCACGATGAAGGCATCGCCCATCTGATTTTATCCGGCCAGTTTATCGGTTATTTGCCCGAACACTATGCCAGTTACTGGGTCGACAAAGGCCTGTTCCGCGCCATTTTGCCCGAGAAATACTGCTATCAAATCCCGGTCATGCTGATCACCTCAAAAAGCAACAGCACATCGCCGCTGGCGCAGGCGACAATTGAGGTGTTCAAAGGATGTCATTTAGGCTGAGAGGCGAGAAATTCTGGTAGTTTTGGATGTCGATGCTGTTGAACTAGATGGCGTGCGGGTGGATTTTTTAGTTATAACTGTAATTTTTGACTTGAATAATATGGTAACAGTTTGACTAAAGACAAAACAGCGTCGTTGCTTTAACACTTTGACTAAAGTGTGCTGTTTAGAAAAATAAGTCGGTCGAGCCTTTCAGATATAACAAATTGACTTTGTATGCCAATTTGGATTGGTGCACAATTTTTAGTTATCGCATTGAAATATAAAAAGAGTACATATATCTGGAGGTATGTGTGTCTAGGAATTAAATAGAATAGCGAAATTAACGATTTGGTGCCTAGGGTCGGACTCGAACCGACACGCCATTTCTGGCGGCGGATTTTGAATCCGCTGCGTCTACCGATTTCGCCACCCAGGCATATAGAAGGGGCATTTTTAAAACTTTACAAGACTTTACATGAGTCTTGCACGTTTAATAACTGTTGAACTGTAGACGTTTCAACGAGTTATGTCTACCTTTTTCATAAACGCAGTGCATTTTGAATCCGCTGCGTCTACCGATTTCGCCACCTAGGCATTCAGGAGGATCTTGCTGGGGTAAACACCCGCATTATACAAAGCCGCCCCGCCCCTGCAAGTAAAATCTCAGTCCTGACAATCAATTGCACAATTTTACAGCAGTATTGAGTGCTGTAGACGCAGCGGATTCAAAATCCACTGTGTGTAAGACCCCTGTGTCATTGATGGACAGCGCTAACCCGCTGCCAGTGTTCTTCAATCTGAATGCCATCTTCCAGGCCCTGGTGCAACCATTTGTCGCCTTGAATCTGACACTGAAAATGATAGCTTTTGCCTTGTAGCCGTGGCAGTGAAGTGGCGTCGACTTGCTCGTGGTAGCCTTTTGCATCGGTACTGAAGCTGCCGGAGGCGGCCACTTCAAACTTGCCGTCCGGATGCCAGGTAATAAAGCTGAAATGACGGCCAGCAATGAGTTTGCGGCTTTTGGTTTGTTGGTCTTTGATTTCGCTGACCACTTTACCGTGTTGGTCACGGTAAATTGCTGATTGCAGCTCCCAGCTGCCCTGTAGGGCTTTGGTGTTGCAGGAACTTTCGGCGGCGGCATTGTGACTGAATATAAGCGCGCATAGACTGATGCCCAGTATTTGCAGGCTGGTTTGCTGATTGATTCGGCTAAACAGAACGGACATCGGTGCTTTCCTGCGAAGTTGACAACGCTGTCAATTTGACTGAATTTCACAAAACAGGCAAGCGGGACGAGAGGCCAAAGCTGACGCCGGACAGACCATCATGCTAGACTGCCGCCGGTTCTGAACTGGAGTCTCTATGTATACTGAAGCCCCCCGTGCCAGCCTGCTGCGCCGTTTGTCTGCCATCATGTATGACCTTTTAGTCATTTGTGCGATCTGGATGTTTGCGATGGCGCTGGCGCTTGGCGCTGTGACCTTATTAGCCAAAGCCGGTGTGATTTCGCTGCAGGGTTATCAGGACGAAGCGGAATATATTCAAAAACATGCGCTTTGGTTTCAGCTGTACAGCATCGCCTGCATACTGTGGTTTTATCTGTATTTCTGGGTCAAAGCCGGCCAGACACTCGGTATGCGTGCCTGGCGGATGTTGTTGTTAAGCGCAGATGGCAAGCCAGTGACACTACGTCAGGCGTTAATCCGCTTACTGACATCCCTGGGTGGGATTGGAAATTTTTGGTTGTGGTTGCGCTGGGGCAAAGGCCTGGCGCTGCAAGACCAGCTCGCCGGCACTATCGTGGTGGTCCTGACCAAAGAACAAAGCAGCGCTTTGAATTTACACCGGGATGCGCGGTAGGCTTTGCTACCCGCGCTTTTGCATCAAATAAACGGCCACGCCGATAAACAGCGCGCTTGGCGCAATGGCCCCTAACCAGGGTGGCAATTGATAGACCAGCGCAACGGGCCCAAACACTTCATTGGCCATATAAAAACCAAAACCAGTCAGAATACCCATCAGTACCCGGGCGGCCATCGTCACACTTCGCAGTGGGCCGAAAATAAACGATAACGCCAGCAGCAACATCGCCACTATCGTCAACGGCTGGGTGGCCTTGCGCCAATATGCCAGCTGATAGCGACTACTTTCCTGCTGATTCACCTGACGGTATTCAATGTATTCGGCCAGGCCCTTTAAACTCAGTAGTTCAGGTTTAATCGACATCACACCGAGTTTGTCCGGCGTTAAAGTCGAGCGCCAGCGCTGCTCAGGCCAATGGTGTTTTTCGATTTTTTCATCGCGAAAGGCCAACCGACTGACATCCTGCAACTGCCAGACGCCATTAAAAAAGCTGGCAGTACGCGCATGCACGATGGCCTGCAAGGCCAAATCCGGTGTGAATTCAAAAATGGTGATGTCTTTTAAATCACCGCCATCCGACACCTGCCGGATATTGACAAAATCGTCGCCGTCTTTGGCCCACACGCCTTGCTGCGCCGCTAATAAATCGCCACCGGAAATCGCTTTGGCTTTCAGTTCGCGGGCAAATTTCTCCGCGGTCGGCGCGCCCCACTCAGCCACGGCCATTACCAGCACCATCATCAATAAGGCGGTTTTCATCACCGAGCTGATGATATTGAGCCGCGACAAGCCAGCCGCCTGCATCACCACCAGTTCGCTGTTACTGGCGAGCATACCAAGACCAATCAGCCCGCCAATCAGTGCCGCCATCGGGAAAAAGGTCACCAAATCACCGGGAATGGTAAACAGGCTGAACATGGCCGCCACTAACACTGTGTAGTCGCCGCGGTCGGTCAGCCGCAGCTGGTCAATAAAGCGGAACATGCCGGATAACACCAAAAGCACTGTCAGGCTCAGTAAAGTGGTGGATAAAATGATCCGGCCAATATAGACATCAATAATTTTAAGCATGCTGACTCCGGCTCCGGCCATTCAGGCGCGCAGTGAAACGCTGATAGCCGGCGCGGTTTTGCAGTAACAAAAACACCCCAAGCGCCAACGCCAGACCGTGGATCCACCACATGCCAAGCGCCGCCGGAATTTTTTCGTTTTCAATCAGATTGCGGCAGACAATTAATAAAATGTAATAGCCCAAAAATAACGCCAAGGCTGGCAATAACTTACCAAACTTACCCTGACGCGGATTGACCCGGCTGAGCGGTACCGCCAGCAGCATCAGAATGGGAATAGAAATCGGGATTGCCAGCCGCCAGTGCCACTCGGCTTTGGCTTCAGCACTGTCCACCGCCAGCAACTGGTCGGTCGGCAACGAACTCAGTTTGCGCCGGCGCTGCTCTACTTGTTGTTCCCGGATTTGAATGTCGTAACGGCCAAACTCCAGCACATCAAACTGTGGTGAATCAACAGAACCGGCATAGCGCCGGCCGTTGCTGAGCACCAGCCGCTGCGCGCCATTGCTGTCCTCGGCGACGGCACCTGTTTCGGCATAGACTACGGAGCCACTTAAATTATCTTCACTGGCTGATTGCGCCAGAAACACCCGCGACAATTGGGTGCCATCGCGGTTCATGTCTTGCACAAACACCACGGCTTTTTCATTAGAAGTTTGCTGGAAGCGGCCGGGTAACAGCGTCGACAAACCGGAATCGGCATCGGCTTTGGCCATAATTTCATATTCACGTTCGGCAGCCCAGGGGCTTAAGTACATCATCAGACCCGCTGCGGCCAGTCCCATCAGCAAGCTCAGGACCAGTGTCAGCCGGGTCACATACCATTCACTGATGCCGGTCGCGTGCAACACTGTCATTTCGCTTTCGGCATAGATGCGGCTGTAAGCCACCAAAACGCCTAAAAATGCCGCTAATGGCAAGATCAATACGGCCAACTGCGGTAATTTCAAAGAAATCAGCGTCAGCACCAGCTGGCCCGGTAATTCCCCTTCCGAGGCGTCCGCCAGTATTTTCACGAAGCGCTGGCTCAAGATGATGGTGATCAGGATCAGAAATACTGCGAGCTGAGATTTAAATACTTCACCAATCAAGTAGCGAAAAACAATCAAAAAAGCCCCCTAAAAACCAGTCTTTTTGCTGGCGCGCTGGCAATTTTTAAGTAAACTGGATATTTATAGCAATTATTATCAACGAAACTGCAGCGGATTCCGAGCTTTTTTATCGGCTCAGACCAGCTCTTTATCAAGCATAGCGCCCGGTCCGGCCCCCTGCTGCATTTTGCCTCTTAGAATCAGGAGTCCCCATGGAGTTCAGCGTTAAAAGCGGAAGTCCGGAAAAACAACGCAGTGCCTGCATTGTCGTTGGTGTCTATGAGCCACGCCGGCTGTCTGCGGTGGCCGAACAGCTGGACAAAATCAGCGAAGGTTATATTAGCAACCTGCTGCGTCGCGGCGACCTGGAAGGCAAACCCGGCCAGATGTTATTGCTGCACCATGTGCCGAATGTGCTGAGCGAACGTGTGCTGCTGGTTGGTTGCGGCAAAGAACGTGAACTCGACGAACGCCAATACCGTCAAATCATCGCCAAAACCATCAGCACGCTGAACGAAACCGGTTCGATGGAAGCTGTCTGTTTCTTGTCTGAACTACATGTCAAAGGCCGCGACACTTATTGGAAAGTGCGGCATGCCGTTGAAACTACACAAGATTGCCTGTACGTCTTCGACAAACTAAAAAGCAAAAAAGATGAAACCCGGCGGCCGCTGCGCAAAATTGTCTTTAACGTGCCAACGCGGCGTGACCTGACTATCGGCGAAAAAGCCGTCGAGCATGGCCTGGCTGTCGCTGCCGGCATTAAACAATGTAAAGACGTCGGTAATATGCCACCGAATATCTGCACACCGCTGTGGCTGTCAGAACAGGCGCAAAAACTCACCGAGCTGTCCGACAAAGTCAAAGTTGACGTACTCGGTACGGCAGAAATGTCTGCGCTGGGCATGAACTCATACCTTGCCGTGGCGCGTGGTTCAGAAAATCCGGCAGCGATGGCGGTCATTCATTATCAGGGCGCCGGCGACAACAGTGCGCCTGTGGTGCTGGTCGGCAAAGGCCTAACCTTTGACACCGGCGGCATCAGCATCAAGCCGTCTGATGCGATGGATGAAATGAAATACGACATGTGCGGAGCCGCCTCTGTGCTTGGCACTATGCAGGCAGCCGTTTCGCTCGGCTTGCCGCTCAATATCATCGGCGTGCTGGCTGCGGCGGAAAACATGCCAGACGGCAATGCCTACCGGCCGGGCGATATTCTGACGACAATGTCGGGCCAGACGGTTGAAGTGCTGAACACCGACGCCGAAGGCCGCTTAGTGCTGTGTGATGCACTGACTTATGTCGAACGCTTTGACCCGGACGTGGTGATTGATGTCGCGACTTTAACCGGTGCTTGTGTCATTGCGCTCGGTAAACACGCCTCTGGCCTGCTCAGTAACCACAATCCGCTGGCGCATGAAATTTTGAATGCGTCCGAGCAAAGTGGGGACCGCGCCTGGCGTTTACCGCTGTGGGATGATTATCAGGATCAGCTGGAAAGCCCGTTTGCCGATTTCAGCAACCTGGGTGGCCGCGCCGCCGGGACTATCACGGCCGCCTGTTTCCTGTCGCGTTTTACCCGCAAATACAACTGGGCACATCTGGATATCGCCGGCACCGCCTGGCGCAGTGGTGGCAAAGACAAAGGCTCCACCGGTCGTCCGGTCGCGATGCTGACGCAGTTTTTAATCAACCGCGCCGGTCATCATCCGCAGGATTAACCCACACAACAGGCTGGTGAGGCTCACTGGCCTGTTGTCAAAGAGTGCGAATTGATGCAAGTGCAATTTTATTTGCTGCAACAAGATGAGCTGGCCGGCATGCCGGCTCATTTTGCTTTGACCTGCCAGCTTTGTGCCGACTTGTTCCGAGCCAATCAGCGGGTCTTTGTTTACTGCCCAAATCAACAAGACGCCGAGGCGGTCGATGAGGTATTATGGCAGTTTGACGCTGAACGCTTTGTGCCACACAACCTGGCCGGCGAAGGCCCCGCGCGCGGTGCGCCGGTTGAGATCAGCTGGCAGGGTCCAAGGACCAGTCGCCAGGTTCTGATTAACCTCACCGACACTGTGCCCGCTTTTGCCAACCGCTTCAGTCAAATCATCGAATTTGTGCCGGCAGCCGAACATGGCAAAGCTGCGGCGCGACAAAAATTTAAACATTACCGTCAGCTTGGGGTTGAGCCGCAAACGCGAACCCCCGAATAAACCCGAATCGTTGGTGAAACGGGTCTAGTTGCTGAGCAGATCAGGCAGAAATCATGGAAAAAACATTTAATCCGAGTCAAATCGAGCAGGCGATGTACAACGCCTGGGAAAGCAAAGGCTATTTTAAGCCGTCAGGTGATAACAGCAACGGCGCTTACTGCATCATGATCCCGCCGCCAAATGTCACCGGCAGCCTGCACATGGGCCACGCGTTCCAGCAAACCATTATGGACGCCCTGACCCGTTATAAACGCATGCAAGGCAAAAACACGCTATGGCAGGTTGGTACCGACCACGCCGGTATCGCCACCCAAATGGTGGTAGAGCGCAAACTGGCCGCTGAAGGTAAACCAGACCGCCACGCCATGGGCCGTGATGCCTTCATCGAAAAAGTCTGGGAATGGAAAGCCGAGTCCGGCGGTACTATCACTTCACAAATGCGCCGCCTTGGCAACTCCGTCGATTGGGACAAAGAACGTTTCACCATGGACGCAGGCCTGTCTAACGCCGTACAGGAAGTGTTTGTCCGCTTGTATGAAGACGACCTGATTTACCGCGGTAAACGTCTGGTGAACTGGGATCCGAAACTGCACACAGCAATTTCTGACTTAGAAGTAGAAAACAAAGAACAACGCGGCCACTTCTGGCATCTGCGTTACCCGCTGGCCGATGGCGTGAAAACGCTGGATGGCAAAGATTATATCGTCGTTGCCACCACCCGGCCGGAAACTATGCTCGGCGACACCGCTGTTGCCGTCAATCCGGACGACGAGCGTTATCAGTCGCTGATTGGCAAAGACATTCTGCTGCCACTGGTCAACCGTCGCATCACCATCATCGCTGATGAACATGCCGACAAAGACAAAGGCTCAGGCTGTGTGAAAATCACGCCAGCGCACGATTTCAACGACTACGAAGTTGGTAAACGTCACGGCCTCACCATGATCAACGTGATGACGCCGGATGCCACTATCCGCGCCACCGGCGAATGTTTCTTTACCAACGGCGAAGAAAATACCGCATTAGAGGCACCAATCCCGGCCGAATATGCTGGTCTTGACCGTTTCGCTGCCCGTAAAGCTATTGTTGCGGCGTTAGATGCGCAAGGTTTACTGGATAAAGTTGAAGAGCTGACCAACACCCTACCATATGGCGACCGTTCAGGCGTGGTGATTGAACCGATGCTGACCGACCAATGGTATGTGCGTGTGGCGCCTATGGCGAAAACGGCGATTGAAGCGGTCGAAAACGGCGACATTCAGTTTGTGCCCAAACAATACGAAAACATGTATTACAGCTGGATGCGGGACATTCAGGACTGGTGTATTTCCCGTCAGCTGTGGTGGGGCCACCGTATTCCGGCCTGGTACGCCGCGGATGGCAAAGTTTATGTCGGCCGTAATGAAGCCGAAGTACGCGCCAAACATGGCCTGGATGACAGCGTGTCGCTGCGCCAGGACAACGACGTGTTAGACACCTGGTTCTCGTCTGCACTGTGGACTTTCTCCACGCTGGGCTGGCCGGACAATACCGAAGATTTAAAAACCTTCCACCCGACCGACGTGCTGGTGACGGGTTTTGACATCATTTTCTTCTGGGTGGCCCGGATGATCATGATGACAATGCATTTCATCAAAGACGGAAACGGCAAGCCGCAGGTACCATTTAAGACGGTGTATGTGACTGGTCTTATCCGCGACGAAAACGGCGACAAAATGTCGAAATCCAAAGGCAACGTCATTGACCCGCTGGATATGATTGACGGCATCAGCCTCGAAGATCTGCTGGCAAAACGCACCAGCAACATGATGCAGCCGCAACTCGCAGAAAAAATCGGTAATCAGACGAAAAAACAATTCCCGGAAGGCATTGAAGCCACCGGCACTGACGCGCTGCGCTTTACCTTAGCGGCGCTGGCATCGACCGGCCGTGATATCAACTGGGATATGAAGCGCCTGGAAGGTTACCGCAACTTCGTTAACAAGCTGTGGAACGCCAGCCGTTACGTCACGATGATGACGGAAGACAAAGATACTGGCCTCAACGGTGGTGACATCGAACTGTCGCTGGCCGATCAGTGGATTTTAAGCCAGTATCAGGAAACGGTAGCGCAGTTCCGCCAGTACCTCGACAGCTACCGCTTTGATATGGCAGCCAATACGCTGTACGAATTCACCTGGAACCAGTTCTGTGACTGGTATCTGGAGCTGACGAAGCCTGTACTGTTTAAAGGCACTGAAGCGCAACAACGCGGCACCCGCCAGACGCTGGTGACAGTGTTGGAATCGCTGCTACGCCTGATGCACCCAATCATGCCATTTATCACTGAAGAGATTTGGCAGCGGGTTGCGCCATTGGCTATTAAAGATTTCAGCGCCGGTGTCAGCATTATGAATCAGGCCTATCCGGCAGCTGACAGCGCTCTGGAGAACGCAGCAGCGCAAGCCGACATCGAATGGGTCAAAGGCTTTATTCTGGCCATTCGTAACATCCGCGGTGAAATGGATATTGCGCCAACCAAGCCACTGCCGGTGTTGCTGCGCAACTTATCTGCCGAAGATAGCCGTCGCTTAGAGCAAAACCGCGCCCTGCTGCTGAACTTAGCCAAACTGGACAGCATCACGGTGTTGACCGCGGCAGACACAGCACCCGCCAGCGCGACGCAGCTGTTAGGCGCGATGGACCTGTTAATTCCGATGGCAGGCCTCATCGACAAAGACGCTGAGCTGACGCGCATCGCCAAGCAACTGGAGAAGATGCAACAGGAAGTCAGCCGGGTTGCCGGCAAGCTTGCCAACGAAGGTTTTGTTGCTAAAGCACCGGAAGCTGTTCTGGCTAAAGAGCGTGAAAAGCTGGCCGACGCTGAAGCAGCAGTTGCCAAGTTACTGGTTCAACAGGCACAAATCGCTGCGCTGTAACGAGATTTCAACAGCTTGATCAAGGCGACCTGCGGGTCGCCTTTTTTTGTCATAAATCTGCCATCAACTGCAACTAGGCTGAGCATTCACGATTTGAGGATCAGCACAATGTCACCACAAAAAAAGCTCATGTTACGCCGTAACGCGCTGTTTCGGCTGCAGTTGAGTCAATCGGAGCCTTGTTACCAATTTGGCCTGTGTCAGACTGATTCACAGAGCTGTTCACTTCCTTTAGACCTTCACCATGAACCAACCAACCATGACAACTCCGCGACAGCATACAGTCTGCAGATACAGCCTCAAGCTGAGCACTAACTGTTACAGGGATATTCACAGCGCTCTGCTGCTGTAAATAGTGTTAGTCAGCGATGAAGCCACCATTACATCCTTTAACAAATGTCCATTTTTTATACATAGACTTCATGAAAAACATCTAATAATCATATGTATTCAATGACTTAATGACTGGCTCAAAATTTGCTTATGCTTCAGCGGACATGTAGTAAGTCTAAAGGCTAAAACAACATTCTCATGGAGAGTCTTATGCGCAACTTAATCGCGGTTTCTGTACTGGCTGCCGCCGCAGTCCCAATGACGGCATCAGCCACCCTGGTAACCCAATGGCAATATCTGGCAGCTTCTAACTGGTCTCAACCTGTAGTGTTTTCAGCTGGCAACGGCGCAACATCAATAACCAGTGACGTTATTAGCTGGGGAGCGTCTGGTGGAAGTTATAATACCCCCGGTTCCACTCGCAGCGCTTTAGAAATTTCTGGTATGGCGGCACCGTCTACTGCAAACACGAATGCAATCCTTCCGTCTCTGACGAACTCAATTACGCACTACAACAATGTTTTAAGTAACAGTTATGCAACTCTAACTAGTGCTGTATTGACCACATCTCTCACGTTACAGCCTTGGGCGCCTGCTATAGGCCCAATATTTCCGCCAAAAGTACTGAACTTCGACATTCGTTTTAAAGAAACCTCCAACACCGCGTCAGCTGCGACTTGTGGTTTTAGCAGTGTCGGCGCTTGTGATGATATTTTTGTTATCGACAACCCGGCAAGCTTGGTCACTAACTTTATTTATGATGGCTATAAATATACTGTGAAGCTGGTAGAGACAACTCAATCACTGACAGCCTTGAGTCCAGCCGCCTGTGCTGTCGCCAATGCACCGGAAAACTGTGTTGGCTTCCAGACAGTTGAAGGTCAGAGCACCACAGCGCAATTTGGCTTTACTATTGAGGGCGAGAAAATCACAGTGCCAACGCCTGCAACTCTGGGTTTACTAGCATTCTCTTTGTTGGGACTCCGTCTAACAGCACGCCGTAAAACAGTTCGCTAATTCAACAAATCAGTTCCCTATACCGACTTGTAAAGGCTTGTGAAGTACAAGCCTTTTTCTTTGCGCTTATTAAACCTAATTAAATGTCTTAACTATCCACTAATTCGGCTTTTGAACAGATTTAAAAAACCCCAAATTAATGGGGTTATTAGCAAGATACTTAAATCTGAGATTATGATTCAAGCCTGAATTTTGCGCCGACGGCCAACAATCATAAGGCTAAGGATACCAAGTGCCAATCCAGCAACGCCAACAGGCTCGGGAATTGCATTGATGAAAATACCGAACTGCGCATCGGTTGCAAGACCTTCCTGTGTTTTAAATCCAATACAATTAGGAGCAGCCCCAGCCTGAACGCAGGCCTCCGGACTTAAACCCAAGAGACTTGCGGTCGTTTCGACGATATTAACCCCATATAAAACACCGTCATAAGTGAAAGAATCTGACAAATCACCGATAGTAATAACGAAAATGTCATCGCAATTCGAATCGCTGTCAAAATCACAATCTCCATCATTTGGTGTTTCAGTAAAATTGATCGTGAAATTTAATACTTTAGCTTCCAGAAAATCTGGAGCTTCAATCGGCATATAGGGTTTTAATTTCAAAGACGTTTGTAATTTGGCGCCAGCAAGAGTCTTGAATGTGTTTGAAATAGTATTATTAAAATGTGTAATAACGTTGGTTAGCGCTGGAAAAAGTCCGTTAGTAAAGAGATCTGTACCTGATTTTGGACTATTACTAATAACTAGTGCACTGCGATTTAAATCGTCATCGTTATAGTCAGCCCCTGCAGCAGAGGAACCCCAGCTGAGGATATTACTAGTGAAGGTTTGAGATCCACCGTCCCCGCCAGCACCATCAACAAAAGTTGCAGCTGTCCACTGTGAACTCACTTCGTAAGCCCACTGTGTTACTAACGCCGCATTTGCAAAACCTGAAGCTAATAGACATACTCCGAGAACAGTACTTTTAAATAATTTTTTCATAATTTTCTCCTTGAGAGCTGAGTGCAATACTTTAGACATCAAGGTACGGCTTCGGTGTCCTGTTCAAAGATTAAGCATGAACCAGACCAACATTAAAGGTCTTTCTAATTCATATATTTAAAATATATAGCAGCAGGCCTGTGTAAATTTTTCTGACGATACCAAGCAAACAGCAGGTGCTGATATCCAACAACCTGCCACCGATTGCGACTATTGCCGGTTTTTGAACGCAAAACAACAACGTTTAGTGCTCATTTATCCAAGCCATGTTGAAGCTATAAAAAAAGAGCCCGCAGGCTCTTGTTTAGACTCAGAAGCGATTACTCCTCGTCATCCTCGTCAAATTCTTCGTCACCTTCAAAGTAGGTGCCCCAGCCGTCGTATTCGATGCCGAATTTCTGCGCCAGCTTTTCCAGTTTGATGGCATCTGCAGTGATCTCTGCAGCAATCAGCGACTGCTCGCGGATGGCGTCAAAAACCCAGGCACTACCGCCGTCTTCAAATTCGACTTCCTCAGCATCTGTTACTTCAAAGCCTAATTTAAACACTTCAACCGCCAGCTTCTCCAGCTGCGCAAAATCGGCGTGATAAAAATGGTGCTCAACTGTGTATTCCGCATCCGGATCACTGCCGTCTTCCAACAGTGCGTTAACAGTCTCTTCGGTAAATTCTTGCCAGTTTTCAGACATCTGGATCATCCTGTGACGGTTGTAGTCTGGGCAGTGTAATCGCTGCGTAACTCGCTATCAAGCTGAGCAATTTTATCTGCCATCATTTCACGTACCCGGGATGCCAGCTCGCGGACCGGCGCATGCAGCTCTGCCGGGCTTAACGGCGGCAGGAATTCGATAATAACTTTGCCATTGTTCCAACGGTTCAGTTTGATCTGCGACGAGGTGCTGCTCATACAGATCGGCACTATGCCAACCTGCGCCTGTTGCGCGATATGAAAGGCGCCGGTTTTAAACGGCAACAGCCCGCGGCCGCGGCTGCGGGTGCCTTCCGGGAACACCCAGACGGATAACTGGTCACGGCTGATGCGCTCCACCGCCCCCTGCATAGTGCCTACTGCTTTACTTTTATTGTTGCGGTCAATCAGGATATTGCCGAGAAACCAATACAGCTGCCCAAAGAACGGGATCCATTTCAGGCTTTTTTTACCGATAGTGACAGTGCCCGGGATCAAAGCGCCACTGATGGTAAACAGGTCATAGTTATTCTGGTGGTTGGCCAAAAAGACACAAGGCATAGCTGTAGTCACAGCAGGATGACGCCGGATCTCCACAGTCACCCCCAGCAACTTACTGGCTTTGCCATACCAGGCCGACACGACACCGACGTTTTCGCGGTGAAACGGCCGCACCAGACACAACAACAAACCGGCCACCGTCGTCAGTACAATAAAACCAGCCAATAACAGAATTCGGATCAGAGCTAACACGGCACAACCTCATTTTTATCAGGCCGGCAGTATAAACTGTTTACAGCTGTACGCTGGTTTGATCTGTATTGAATAAGCGGATTTCAGCCATTTTATCGCCACTGCAGCCCAATGATGACCAACCCGGTGCACATCTGTGCACTGAAGCGCTGATTTATCCAACAGTGCATCGCGCAAACAAAAGCCACCCGCAGGTGGCTTTTGTTCGCTTCAAGCAGAGTTAATCCCCTACTTCGCCAACCAGCAATTCATCGATACGCTGTAATCCACGCGGTAACTTGTTACCACGCCGGCCGCGTTCACCGACATAATGCGCTAAGTCAGAGGCCTTAATAGTCATCTTGCGCTTGCCTGCGACCAAGGTAATGCCGCTGTCAGCCGGCACTACGGCGAGGATTTTTAAATATTCCTCCCGGCTGGCGGCGCGGGCTGAAGCGATACTCAAAATCTTATTGCCTTTACCTTTGGACAGCTGCGGCAACTCGGAGACCGGGAATACCAGCATCCGGCCTTCGTTGGAAATGGCCACCACCTGATCAGTGGCCGGATCTTTAATCACTTGTGGTGTCATCACTTTAGCTGCCGTCGGTAAGCTCAGTAATGCTTTACCGGCTTTATTGCGGCTGATCAGATCTTCAAAGCTTGCGACAAAACCATAACCAGCGTCACTGGCAATGAGCAGCTGCACCTGATTATCAGCCATCAGCACATGCTCAAAGTTTTCACCGGCTACCAGCGCAAAACGCGTGGTGAGCGGCTCGCCCTGGCCGCGGGCTGAAGGCAGGTCGTGCGCTTCAGCGGCAAAACTGCGGCCGCTGGAATCGATAAAAGCGGCGTACTGATTGCTACGGCCGCTGGCCGCTGATTTAAAGCCGTCGCCGGCTTTGTACTGCAGGCTGTTACCATCGACGTCATGGCCTTTAGCGCAGCGCACCCAGCCTTTTTCCGACAGGATCACCGTCACCGGCTCACTCGGCAGCAGTTCTTTTTCACTGAGCGCTTTTGCTTCTTCACGCTGCACTATCGGGCTACGGCGTTCATCGCCGTATTTCTTCGCATCGGCCTGTAACTCTGCGCGGATGAGTTTTGTCAGTTTGCTTTCGCTGCCAAGAATACCCTGCAGGTATTCGCGCTCTTTGTTCAGTTCGTCCTGCTCACCACGAATTTTCATTTCTTCCAGTTTGGCGAGGTGACGTAATTTCAGCTCGAGGATGGCTTCCGCCTGACGATCGGTCAGCAGAAAGCGCTCGATCAACACCGGCTTGGGTTCATCGTTTTCGCGGATGATTTTGATCACTTCGTCGATATTGAGGAACGCAATCAACAAAGCTTCCAGCACATGCAAGCGGTCCAGTACTTTGTCGAGCCGGTGCTGCAGGCGACGGCGCACTGTATCACGGCGGAATACCAGCCATTCACTGAGGATCTCCAGCAGGTTTTTCACCCGTGGCCGCTGATCCAGCCCAACAATATTCAGGTTCACCCGATAGGATTTTTCCAAATCTGTGGTGGCGAACAAATGCTGCATCAACTGTTCAACATCAATGCGGTTGGAGCGCGGCACCACGACAATCCGGGTCGGGCTTTCATGGTCGGATTCGTCGCGTAAATCCGACACCATCGGCAGCTTTTTCGCATTCATCTGTGCGGCGATTTGTTCCAGCACTTTGGCACCGGAAGTCTGATGCGGCAAGGCGGTAATGACGATATCACCATCTTCGACCGTATAAATTGCCCGCATCCGCACGCTGCCACGGCCGGTTTCATAGATGGCCTGCAATTCATGCTGTGGCGTGATGATCTCCGCATCAGTCGGATAATCCGGCCCTTTGACATACTGCAGTAAATCCGGCACTGAAGCCTGCGGGTTATCCAATAAGTGGCAGGCAGCATCGGTAATTTCGCGCACATTATGCGGCGGAATGTCGGTCGCCATCCCGACGGCAATGCCGGTGACACCGTTCAGCAGAATATGTGGCAACCGCGCCGGAAGCACTTTCGGTTCGTCCAGCGTGCCGTCAAAGTTTGGGATCCAGTCAACTGTGCCCTGCCCCAGTTCGCTTAACAATAATTCGCTGAAGCGGGATAATTTGGCTTCGGTATAGCGCATCGCCGCGAAGGATTTCGGGTCATCCGGCGCGCCCCAGTTGCCCTGACCGTCCACCAGTGGATAACGATAAGAAAACGGCTGCGCCATCAGCACCATGGCTTCGTAACAGGCGCTGTCGCCGTGCGGGTGGAATTTACCTAACACATCACCGACGGTACGGGCCGATTTTTTATATTTGGCTACATGCGACAAACCCAATTCGGACATCGCATAAACAATACGCCGCTGTACCGGTTTTAACCCATCGCCAATGTGCGGCAGAGCGCGGTCCATAATCACGTACATCGAATAATTGAGATAGGCTTCTTCGGTGAAGTGCCGCATCGGGCGCTGTTCTATCCCGTCGGCACTGATGATGATATCCGTCATGCGTTACCCTTCTTCGCCAGCATTCAGCCTTGCGCTGTTGCTGCAGCACTCTGACGACGGCGTCGCCATTGCCATAATAATAAAATCAGCAGGATCAGGCTGGTACTGGCAAACAAGCCAATCCACAGCCACTGCATCTGTCGTTTGTGTTCGATTTCCAGCAGGCGCAGCGCCTGCAATTCGTTATCTTTTTGCAGCAGTTCGTTTTGTGCCTGTTGCCGCTCGGCATCAAAACTCAGCCGCAGTTTCTGCACCTGCAAATCCCGTTTGTCGTCCTGCAGGCTGACATAATTCTTGAAGAACTGGTCAAACAGGTTATAGGCCTTTTCAAAATCACCATTGTCGGCATACAGGCGGGCTTTGAGCCGGTCGAAATGAAGAGCGTAAAACTTATCCGAGACATTGCGCTGATTACCGAGTTGCTCCGCTGCTAAATCAACTTCCTGAAACGCCAGACTTGTCTGGCCCAGTGCCCGATAAATCAGTGCTTTTTCAAAATGGTGTTCGCTGAGCTGGTAAGTTGACTGCAAATGCGGCAGATAAGCGTCGGCCTGCTCCATGTATGCAACAGCTGCATCGTACTTTTTCATACCGCGACTGGTGGTCGCAAGGCCAAGATAGGCATAATACGTCTGGACCGGATCTTCCGCCTGCAGGCTGGCTTTGAGCATCTTATCGAAGATCTCCAGCGCCAGTTCTGGTTTGCTTTGATAGTGGTACGTCATCGCCAGGTTGTACCAGACCGAAATTTTACTTTTTTCCCAGCCCAGTTCGTCAAACAACCGGTACGATTCTTCCAAGAGCTTGCGCGCTTCTTCATCGCTCATCAGCATGGTGTACATCAGACCAAGCTCTGCATTGACGCTGGCCAGCGTCTCTTTGTCATTGAGCTTAACGGCGCGTTCATAGGCTAGTTTTAAGGTTTGCAGCGCTTCCTGATCCTGATTTTCTTCCGCCAGCATCGCCGCCAGATTCAGTTGCCCCTGGATCATCAGTTTTTCGTCTTTGAGCTCAGTCGCAAGCGCCATGCCTTTTTTATAATATTCATTGGCCTGGGCATATTCCCGGTGCATTTCCAGCGCATAACCCATGCTGTACAGCAATTCGATATGGGTTTTGCTGAGCTGGTCCGGCACCAGTGCCAGGCCCCGCTCCGCTGCAGCCAGCTGATCACGGTGGCGACCCAGCGCTTCATAAATCAACGACAGTTCACTGAGCCAGCTGGCTTGTTGCGCCAGACTCCAGTTGCCAAAATCAGCCTCGTGGCTTTTTGCCAGTTGCAGCATGGCTTCCGGCCGGATGTTTTTTTGCTGCTGAATTTGTACCAACCATTCCGGCTGCGCCGTTTGCGTCTGATCGGCTGCATGAACTGCCGCAGCACTGAGCCACAAGGTGGTGAATAAAAACACTGCACAGATTTTCATAGTAATAATAATTCATCCAAAGTGCATAAATCCGCAGCCCAGAGTATAACGACCGGCGCGCGCTGACAATCCTCAGGCCAGAATCGCGCGGTCGCCTTTGTGCTCCAGCCAGTCCTTGCGGTCATTGGCGCGTTTTTTCGCCAACAGCATATCCATCATTTCCAGTGTCTGACGTTCATCGTCAATGGTCAGTTGCACCAGACGGCGGGTATTGGGGTCCATCGTGGTTTCGCGCAGTTGCAGAGGGTTCATCTCGCCCAGGCCTTTAAAGCGTTGCACGTTGATTTTCCCGCGTTTTTTCTCAGCTTCAAGCCGGTCGAGAATGCCGTTTTTCTCGTCTTCATCGAGCGCGTAATACACATCTTTGCCGATGTCGATGCGGTACAACGGCGGCATCGCCACAAACACATGCCCGGCTTCGACTAAGGCGCGGAAGTGGCGGACAAACAACGCGCACAACAAAGTGGCGATGTGAAGACCATCAGAATCCGCATCGGCCAGAATACACACTTTGCCGTAACGCAGTTGTGACAGGTCGGCAGAGTTCGGGTCCAGGCCAACCGCCACTGAAATATCATGCACTTCCTGCGACGCCAGGATTTGTTCAGATTCAACTTCCCAGGTATTGAGTATTTTTCCGCGCAGCGGCATCACTGCCTGATATTCACGATCGCGCGCTTGCTTGGCAGAACCACCGGCTGAATCCCCTTCCACCAGAAACAGTTCGGAACGACTGACATCTGAGCCGCTACAATCAGCCAGCTTGCCGGGTAGCGCCGGGCCGGCCGTGACTTTTTTCCGCACGATTTTCTTTTCAGCACGTAAACGTTTTTGTGCGTTATTGATGCAAAATTCCGCCAGCGTCTGTGCAATGTCGGTATGTTCGTTCAGCCACAGGCTGAAGCTGTCTTTGACCACTCCGCTGACAAAACTCGAAGCCTGCCGGCTTGACAGCCGTTCTTTGGTCTGACCGGCAAACTGTGGTTCCTGCATTTTCAGCGATAGAATATAAGCGCAGCGGTCCCAGACATCTTCCGGCGTCAGTTTGATGCCACGCGGCAGCAGATTGCGGAATTCACAGAATTCACGCAGTGCTTCCAGCAAGCCCTGGCGTAAACCATTAGCATGGGTACCGCCCTGCGCAGTTGGGATCAGGTTGACGTAGCTTTCAGTTAATAGCTCGCCGCCTTCCGGCAACCACAACACCGCCCAATCCACCGCTTCGGTACTGGCGCTGAAACTACCGACAAAAGGCTGTTCCGGCAGCGTTATACAATCTTTGACCGCATCAACCAGATAATCGCGGATGCCGGCGATATAACACCAGCTGTAGCTTTGTTCGTTGACTTTGTCGTCAAATTTAACGGTGAGGCCCGGGCACAACACCGCTTTGGCCTTCAGCACATGCAACAGCCGGCTGACCGAAAACTTCGATGAATCAAAATACTTCGCATCTGGCCAGAACCGCACGCGGGTACCGGTATTGCGTTTGCCGACCGTACCAGTAACGGCCAGCTCACTGACCTTATGGCCGTGTTCAAACGCCATGTCATAGACGTTGCCGTCACGGCGCACAGACACTTCGACACGGGTCGATAAGGCGTTCACCACCGAAATACCGACGCCGTGTAAGCCACCGGAGAACTGGTAGTTTTTATTGGAAAATTTACCGCCGGCATGTAGCCGGCATAAAATCAGCTCAACCCCGCTGACGCCTTCCTCCGGATGAATGTCCACCGGCATACCACGGCCATTGTCGATGACTTCAATCGACTGGTCGGCATGCAAAATCACCTGCACTGTATCGGCATGACCGGCCAAAGCCTCGTCAACGCTGTTGTCGATGACCTCCTGCGCCAGATGATTAGGCCGCGTGGTATCGGTATACATCCCAGGGCGACGTTGCACCGGCTCAAGGCCCGTCAGGACCTCGATGGAATCGGCATTATATTGTTGTTCTGTCATGCATAGGTTCCGGAGTCTGAAATGCGATTCAAGCGTGGGTCGCGCGGGACTGCGCCCGCAGCTGTATCAATCCACAGTGTTTTACGCTAATTGGCCGAAATTGACAATATCCGCCAGCCGGCTTTGCAGGTTCTGGTAGCTGTGATCGCCGCCTTCTTGTACATCTAACTGACATTGCAGATAAAAATCCTGCGCCTGACGATAGTCGAGCACTTCATCGCCGGTTTGCAATAACACCAGGTAATGAGCCGGTTGTTGCAGTTGCCTGACCTGCAGTTCCTGCAGTTGCGGCAAATGTTCAGCACGCACTTCATAGTGCTGCATCCGAACCGGATGAAAATAACGGCCGAGATGCTGCTGTAACAGAAGATGTGGCCGCACCGCCGGATTAATTAACACGGCGCGACAGCCGAACTGTTCGGCCAGCGCCGTGGCTAAAAAGCCGCCAAGCGAGCTGCCAATCAGCAAATCAGGCTTGTTGTGCTGACACAACTGCTGCAGTTCCTGCCAGGCTTCAGCCGGTGTGTAGGGTAAATCCGGCACTGATAACTGATGCTGTGGCAAATGCCGCTGAAAATAATCACGCACCAGCACAGCTTTTTCCGACTGTGATGAGCTGGCAAAGCCGTGTAAGTAAACAATATGTTTGGACGTCAAAAGGTTAAAAACTCCCATTGCAGTTCGCCGCTGGCATGAAAAGTCCAGCGACAGGCCCGCGGGCCCTGATCTTCGGTTTGCCAGTCTGGTGTCTGTAAAAATTGCACTGAACTGGCCGGGCAGCCGACCTGAACAAAATGCTGCTGAATAAACTGATAGGCATGATGACAATGGCCATGCGCCAGGCCCCGCAGACGAGGCTCCCGCTCTAATAACGCCAATAAACCGGCTTTGTCCTGCTGGTCAAAACGGTCGATAAAGCTGCCGATTGGCAGCAGGTGATGATGACAAAACCAGAAAATTGGCTGATTACTGCTATCGCCCAGCCACTCTTCCAGCTCTGAAAGTCGTTCAGGCGGAAAATTACCGGCCGGCGTGTCGCCTTTACTGTCCAACAACCACAACTGCCAGCCCGGCAGCTGCAGCCGCCGCTCGCTCCGGCACGGTTGAATTTGGCCAAGCGCATCAAGCGCAGCGCGTTCGTCGTGGTTACCCGGCAATAAAAACACCGGTGCCGGCCAGTCGGCCAACAGCTGTTGTAACAAAACATAAGAAGCCGGACTGTGATCTTCAGTCAGGTCACCGGTCAGAATTAACAGCGGCGCTTCCGCACGCAGACTGTCCAGTACCCGTTGTAAATGCCGGTAAGGCCGGATGCCCTGATACTCAGCGTCCGGCGCAGCCAACAGATGGCAATCGGTGATTTGTACCACGGTTCCACAGGACCAGGGAAAAACTGCAGCTGTCACAGCAGCACCACAGCGCTGCAAAGGCCTTGCGCCCGGCAGAGACTCAGCCAGTCTCGCAGCAGCAGATTGATCTGGCGTTTTTCGTCAGGCTGCAGCATGTCAGTATTCGGATAGTCGTAGACCGCTTTAAATTGCCGCACCTGCTGACAGGCAACCACTTCAGCGAGGCGCGCGTCATGATAGAGCCGTACGTCAAATTGTGGCCTTAACCAGCTGCTCAGGCGTTCAGACAACGCCGGAGTCTGAATATGTTCAATCCGTACTGTGCTGGTGAATTTGCAAAGCTCCTGCAATCTCACTTCGTACTTGTCCAGGGCGCTGACCTGAATTTGTACCGCATCGCCAACCTGACCTGCCCTCGGCAATAAATGCCGTAGCTGCGCATAATTGCGCTCGCACAAACTTAAAAAGTCCGGTACGTAAGGCTGGTAACGCCGCGGTTTTGCCAAACTCATCGCTGACATCTGTCCTCTTTTGACTGTGCCGCCGGGACCGCCCATTGCTGGCGTACCGACTCCAGGTGCAAAGATAACCATTGTAACGCAATGACAGTCGCGGCATTGTCGATTTTACCGGCATTCAGTAAAGCGATAGCCTGTTGCCGTTGCATGACATGAACTTTGATATCTTCATGCTCTTCCGCGAGACCAAACACTCCGCCCTGTACAGACCCACACAGCTCGCCGAGATACAGATGAATGCGTTCTGTAGTGCCCCCCGGGCTGCTCAAGTAACTGAGCATAGGCACCAGCCGGCCAAGTGTCAGGCCAGCCTCTTCTTCAGCTTCCCGCCTCGCCACTTGCTCGGCATCTTCAGCTGGGCCAAACATACCGGCAACGGCTTCCAGCAACCAGGGCGAGGCCGAACTGGGTAAAGCGCCCAAGCGAATTTGCTCGATCAACACCACTTCGTCAGTCTGTGGATTAAAAGGCAAAACCACGACGGCATGACCGCGTTCGAACATTTCCCTTGTAACAGTCTCACTCCAGCCACCGCGAAATAAACGATGACGGAACTGATAGGATTTCATCGTGAAAAAACCCTGAAAAACGGTGCGTTCACCGCTAATTTCAACATCCGCCGCAGTGAATGTCGGATAATTTATCTCCTTGATTTCAGGCATATCAGGACTCACATTCTGTTACACTTGGTGCGACAACTTTTACGCTATCGGTTCGACTTAGTGTACGCGAACACGTTAATATCCGTTCAATTTTGTTTTCCATGGAACCTGGTTATGAAAAAAACTGCTTTATGTTCATTGGTGTGCGCGGCCCTCGGCTTGTTCAGCCTGCAAGCCAGCGCGGAGAACCTGCAAAACGTTTATCAGCTGGCACTGAAAAAAGATCCGCAAGTGTTAAAGTCAGCCGCCCAGCGCGATGCTGCCAAAGCGGGGATTGATATCAGCAAGGCAAACTTCCTGCCTGACATTAGCCTGACATCGACAATCGGCAAATCCCGTGAAGACCAGGGCGCTGGCATGAGTGCCACAGGTACCGGCTACACCAATCGCCTCAGCCTGTCTCAGACAGTATTCAACTGGGGAGATTGGGAGCGTTTATCCAACGCCGAAAAAACTGCGCTACAAGGCCAGATTTATTACAACGCCGCGTTACAGGGCCTGATTGTCCGGGTATCACAGGCTTATTTTAACGTGCTGAGCGCCAATGATGACTTAACCTTCGTCGTCGCCGAAAAACGCGCTGTGGAACGTCAGCTGGAGCAAACCAAACAACGTTTTGCAGTCGGTCTGACCGCTATCACTGATGTGCACGAAGCGCAGGCGCAGTTCGACAGCGTGGTGGCCCGAGAAATCGCTGCGACTAACGCGCTGGAAAATGCGCGTGAATCTTTGCAGGAAATTACCGGCGAATACCATTCACAATTAAGCCCGCTCAATACCGCTCAGTTCAAACCAACAGCACCAAAACCAGCCAATGTAATGGAATGGGTTGCTGTGGCCGAAGGCAGCAGCCTGGATTTACAAGCGCGCAAACTGGCGGTGGAAATTGCGCAGAACAACATTGATCTGGCAGAAGCTGGCCACTATCCGACTGTAGGCCTGAGTGCGACAAAAACACTGATTGATAGCCGCAACATTCCGCAGCAGGATTCCGAAAGCCTGAACCTGAACCTCAATGTGCCAATTTATTCCGGTGGTGCAACCACAGCCTCCACTGACCAACAACGCGCCAACTACGTGGCCACCAGTGAAGATTTAGAACTGGGTCACCGCTCTGTGGTGCGTCAGGTTCGCGTTAACTATAACAACGTCGGCGCCGCTATCGCCGGTATTAAAGCTCTGGAGCAAGCCGTGGTTTCGGCGGAAAGTGCGTTAAAAGCCACTGAAGCTGGTTTTGAAGTCGGTACCCGGACTATCGTCGACGTGCTGATCAGCACCCGTAACCTGTTTGATGCGCGCCGGAATCTGACCAAACAACGCTACGATTACATCCTGGCTGTGTTATCGCTGAAACAGGCGGCCGGTACGCTCACTGAAGCCGACCTCGCCACTGTGAATGCCGCGCTCGGCGCATAATAGCTCCGTCATCATTCGCTAAAACAGGCCACACCGGACAGACCAGTGTGGCCTTTTTGTTTGCAGGCTTTGTTTCCTGCCGCTTTTGGTTACAATACCGCGTTTTCCGCTCCGAGGACTTATTGTGTATCAGGCGCCCCCCTTTACCCTCTCGTTACTTCACCCGCGTTATTGGCTGCTGTGGCTGGCTCTTGGCATTGCCTATCTTATCAGCTGGTTGCCATATTCCTGGCTGATGGCGCTGGGCCGGGGTTTGGGCCGGCTTAGTTTTAAACTGCTGAAATCGCGTGGCCGCATCGCAAGGCGTAACCTTGAACTTTGTTTTCCTGACATGCCTGCTGCCGAACGCGAGCAACTGGTGCGCCGCAACGCCGAAGAAACTGGCTGCGCCGCCATTGAAACACTCATCGGCTGGTGGTGGCCAACCTGGCGCATCCGCCGCATAGCCCATTTTAAAGGTTACGAACATATTCAGGCGGCATTAGCGCAAGGCAAAGGTGTGTTGTTGCTGGCTTCGCACATGCTACATCTGGAAGCTGCCTGCCGGGTGTTTGGCCTGACGCATCCGAGTGTTGGTTTTTACCGGCCACACAACAACGCGCTGATGGAGTTTTTTATGTATCGCGGCCGCAGTCGCGGCAATAAATTTATGATCGGCAAACGCGATGTCAAAGCTCTGCTTAAAGCGTTGAATGATGGCGAAGTGTGTTTCTATCTGCCGGATCAAGACTATGGCCGCAACCGGGCTATCTTCGCGCCATTTTTTGCCGTTCCAGACACCGCCTGTACTAACGGCACCCTGCTGTTTGCCCGATCTGCCAATTGTGTGGTGATCCCAATTTACACCAGTAAATTACCAGACCAGCAGGGCTATCAGATTGAAGCGCTGCCTGCACTAGAGGACTTCCCCGGCGATGACGATTATCAGGCCATTTGCCGGGTGAATCAGTGGGTAGAGCAAGCCATCCTGAAGCATCCGGAGCAATATATGTGGGTGCACCGCCGGTTTAAAACCAGACCTGATCCGGACGCACCTTCGCTTTATGACAACAAGAGTGACAGATAACACTGTGACATGATTTGCAGCTGGAATCCCGCCGGCACAAGGTTTAGTATGAGGTGTCAGCACAATACAGGGCAGTTTTCATGGGATTCTGGTTTAAGCACATCGTCGCTTTGGTATTTTTATTAGGTCTGGCGGCCGTTCTGTTGTTGTATCCTGATTTGCTGACACCAAAATCTGAGCCGGCCAAAGTGCAGATTAAAACGGCTGCAGCGATGGAGTTCACCAACTTCTACGAACAACTGCGTTATTCGCTGGATACCAGCGTAGATAAATCCAAAGAGTTCATCATCAAGCTGACCGACACCAGCGACCAGTTAACCACCAGTCTGGAAAACCGGACCAATACGGTACCGGAAATGCCGGAGAACTGGAGCGGTACTATAGCCAACCGCAAATTCGAACCGGGCAGTAAAGTGCGTGAGCACATGATGGATTTTGCCCGGCAAGAACAGATGGAACTGTTCTGGACTTTGCCACGCGATTACGTGGTGAAACATTATTTCCAGAGCGAAGGCGACTATCTGAAAACGTTAAAGGATATCGCAAAGGCGATAGCACCAGATTTTGAAAACCCGGTGCGTGCTTATTTTTGCCCCAAACAACGCGCGGCAGTGCTGACCGATAAAGCCAATCTGTTTCTGGAACAGAACTGCCAGCACCTGAACGCCGAAGAGGTCAAACGCTAATCTGTGGCGACAAACTGCTGCCAGGCAGCACGAACCTGTTGCTCGGCAACCGATAAATCCTCTTCCGCCGCCCCCTGCGCCGGCGCCAAAGTCTGGCGGTGACTGATCCCACGCAGCTGCTGATAAGCCTGCTGCAACTGCTGCGCCTGTGCCAATGGCATCAGGCCCGCCTCAGCCGCAGCATCCAGAATGCGAATGTTGTCGCTGTATTGGTACAATGCCGGATATTTCGCTGCATACCCCAGCACCAGAAACTGGCTGATAAATTCCAAATCGACAATACCACCGGCTTTGTGTTTGACTTCAGTTGAGGCAACGCCGTGATGCTCCCGCAGTTTTTGCCGCATGTCGCGTACCTCAGCCCGTAATGCTGCCAGGTCCCGCGATTTTCCCAGAATTTCGGCGCGGATCTGCTCAAATCGCTGCGCGATCACCGGGTCACCATAAATCAGCCGGGTGCGCACTAAGGCCTGATGTTCCCAGGTCCAGGCGTCCTGGCGCAGATAATCACCATAAGTGTCGACATGCACAGTCAGCAGCCCGGCATTGCCGGATGGTCTTAGTCTGGTATCCACTTCATACAGCAGACCGCTGGCGGTGCGGGTGGTACACAAATGCAAAATGCGTTGTACCAGTTTCAAATAAAACTGCCGCGAATCGATGCCGCGTTCGCCGCTGGTGGCAGCCAGTGAATCACACTGATGCAAAAACACCAGGTCCAGATCTGAACCGTAACCCAGCTCCAGCCCACCCAGCTTGCCATAGGCCACCACGGCAAAGGCCTTGGCACTGTGCGCATCCAGCCCGGCCGGATAACCGTATTTGTCGCTCATTTGCTGCCAGGCCAGCTCGACGACTTTTTCAACCAGCGCTTCGGCCAACCAGGTCAGATGGTCGGATACTTTCATCAGCGGCAAAATCCCGGTGATATCCGCCGCCGCGATGCGCAGCGTTTGCGCCTGTTTGTACTGGCGCAGGCTTTCCATCACTAATTCCAGATCATCTTCCGGTACGCGCAGCATTTGCTGACGGAGCCTATCCCGATAATCGGCACTGGTCGCCACCTGATACAACTGCTCCGGGTCAATCAGTTCATCCAGCAACATTGGGTAGCGCGCCAGATGTTCGGCCAGCCAG
>Ga0247724_1000055_pt1 | contig 35597 bp, 41 predicted proteins | sample OKSTACKMC2E_FD_182776 | JGI IMG/M metagenome (GOLD analysis project Ga0247724, IMG submission 182776) | Subsurface sediment microbial communities from gas well in Oklahoma, United States - OK STACK MC-2-E | ecosystem: Environmental > Terrestrial > Deep subsurface > Rock core/Sediment | place... | reverse complement strand
TATTTCAGTTTTCATGAGAGCCTCGTGATGGACGTCATTTGGTTTGGGAACCGCTGAAAACCCGTTAGCGGGCGTTAAAAAGCGTGAATCCCAGAGCGAAAAGCGAGGCGGGGTGTGGTTTCTTTGACGGGCGACGAGGTTTGGTAACTTTGGGCCCGGAAATGGCCCCGTCGTCATAGGTTTGGTAACTATTTTGAGGGGTCCAGCCTGTTTTTAGGCCTCCTCAATGGCGTCTAAATCGACCCTTTATCGGGCCGCAACCGCCGCCGCAAAGCTCCCCTTCACCCCATCGGCCAGGTCAGCGGTCGCCAAACGATCCTCAAGCTTCTTGTTTGCCCAGGCATTCCACCTGTCCGCAAGCTCCTGAGGGGTGTCTGCCCTGCTCTTTTCGCTGTCCGGGATGTGTGTGCAGCCTCCTGAAGCGGCGATTTGCCAACGTCCAGTGCCCAATTCCGTGAGGATCGGGCGAACGCGATCGGCAAACAGGGTCTCAGCGCACTTTGGGCAGGCCATCAGGGCCGGCCTGTCTCCGCCCTCCTCAAACCCGAGCGCCTTGGCAACTTTCGCCATGCGTAGGGGTGTCCACATGCGATCGGCTGCTGAAGCGAGGAACATCTTGAGCGAGATGTCGCTCCAGGTCGCCTCGATCGCCTCAGTCTCCCGCGTTGGCCATTCACACAGGGCCTTCGCGTGCTCGCACCCGCGCAAGAGCCAGTACTCCCACCCGGTTTCCGGGTGTCGGGCGACAACTTCGAGCAAGATCCGTTGCCGTTCGGCCGCAGGGTTCCCGCCCTGGGCTACCAACGCGGCGATCGATTCTGCCAAATCGGCTTCGCGCGCCGAGCGGATCCTCGCGAGTTCGCGCTGACTCGTCCTTGGCGCCCTCACCCAGGACGGCTTTTCGATGAGCGACTGGTGGGGCGCCCCAACCATCGAGCATTTCGAGCATCCAGGCATTGTGCCTGGCTTCACTCTATATGCTACCGGCATGAGCAGTGAGCTTTCGTGCGCGCCTCCTGAGCGATTCAGCTCTGAGGAGCATGCGGTTCGCCTGTGACTCCAGCCGGTTCGCGGCCTCGTCGACTTCCTTCTGATCTCCCACGCCGGTCATCAACCGATAGCCTGGAGAACCAGGTCCTGAAATGATAAGGCCATCGGAGGCTTCGGCGATCGCCCGGATCCGGCGTTCGTCTAGGTTGAGCACATCCATGAGTACTCCAGCCTTCACCCAGCCTTTTCCGGCGAGGTACTCGGAGAGAAGATCAATCTCCTCCTTCGAGATCTCGGGAGCGTCGGAGCGACGAAACTGGAGGCCGAACTGCATGCTCAGAATGGGTCGCCCTCGAAGTCTTGGCAGGGGGCGACCGATGATGCCACCAACTGAGGATTATCCTGCGGCAGGGCAGTCTCCCGGCCTTCGCGCTGAAGCTTTTTCTTGTGGCGATTGGCCATCGTCAGGTGGCGCTTGCGGATGGCTTCAGGGTCGAAGCTGTCGAGTGCCTCACCCTGCGCGCTGGTTGCGCCTGCAAAGCGGTTACGGTCGAGCTTGTTTTTGCCCCGGCCGTAGGTCTCAGACTCGTGCCAGTCTGCTTGCCGGGCGCGGTTGAAGGCCTCGTAGTCCTCCTGGCAGTCAAGCCATCGGGCACTCAGCTCCAGGCTGGCCTGGTTGGCCAAGAATTTGAGGTAAGTAAATAGGGCGGTGACCTCATCGGGTCCGAGTTCTGAACTGGACTCTACTGCGGGGGCACCGATCGCACGCATACAATCGTTAAGTACGGCAATGCGCTTGATATTGTCGTTTCGATTCCACCCATTAACGCGGCAAGCTGCAGGCCACAGAGTGGCGAAGTAGATTTTGCGCTGTGCGACGTTCATATATAATGGGTGTTTTGCCTCCCTGTATAGAGCAGGGAGGCTTGGCTTTTGGTCTATATTACTCGTCGTCCTCGTCGGATTTCTCGACCTTTACGCGGGGTACGATGTTGTCGGATTTTACCACGAGTACCGGGGTCTTAGTCTTCACCCAGACCTCCGTCTCCTTGAAGATCTTGGCGGGCACGTTCTCCATGGCTTCTCCGATGGATTTCACTGTCAGTAGGCGCCCCTTCTTCGTGGTGTTGTACTCGTGGGCGGCCTTGATCACGCGGTCCATCGTGGTGACGGGGCTGTCGTTGTCTGGGATCTGGACCACCCAGCCCGCGAAGTCATAGTCGGGGAACCGATTGTCCGGGTCGGATACGATGATCACGAACTGCTTCTTGACCGCCGGGGCCTTCTCCTCCTCGGCTTCGGCCCGGACCAGGAGGTTCATTTCCTCCACAGTTGCACGCAACAACGCGGCCTCCGCCTTGTTGCGCTTCAGGATCTCGGCGACCTGGTTGATCTCAATTTTTGGCATGGCTGGATGTATTGAGGTCAATATCAGCCAGCGTCCTCGATGTTCTTCACCAGCTCGTCCATGAGCTTGCTTACGAACTTTTCGACGTTGGTTTCGGGGATCTGGACAACGACCTTGTCGCCAGCGTCAGAGACGGAGATACCGAGGCGCTTGAGCGCGTCGGCCGGGAGGCTTTCGAGTGCCTTCTTCGATGGCTTGTAGGTGGTGTTGATGAGCAGCTCCTGCAGATCCTGGGCACATTGCTTGCGGATGCGCTTCACGAGGTCCTCATCTTCGCAGTCCCAGGACAAGGAGCCCTTGCCCTTGGCGAAGCCGCACTTCACCCCATTTAGCACCAGGGTGCGGGGCTTCTGGAACAGCTCAGGGGAGGCCTCGATGTCCGCGCGGATCTCGGCTTCGAGGCCCGCGCAGCTGGCGCTGGCAGCCTTGAGACGGGGAAGATAGGTCCGGTAGACGGCCTGCAGGGCGTCCTTGAACTCGGCGTTTCTGTCGGCGAGCTGAGCTCGCCGGGAAGCGTAGTCACGGCACTTTGTTTCGATGGTGCCGATGGTGATTTGAGTGATGGTGGTGGCCATGATTACGAATGGATTAGGGCGTTAGCTTTGGTGGAGATTGGGGTGATCACTGCTTGCTCGGTTACGGCGACTGCCGCGGTTAAGATTCGCACTGTGGTGAAGTGGCTCCTCGCGAAGCGGGCCGCAGCGTCCGGGGTGGAGAACGTACCGATCAATGTGGTTGTTGCGGCGAGCCGGAGTGCATAGCCGCCGCGGCCGTTCGGAACGACGAAGACGGGATCCTCCTCGTTGCGGACAGGCTTCCTCGGCTGCTGGGTGTGGGGTGTATATTGCCAGGTCATGATGGGGTGGTCAGGAGCGGATCAAGGCGGCGATCCAGATGGCAGTGACGAAGCCGGCGCCGAACAGGCACGCGGCGGAAAGAAGCATGGTGGTACGACCAATGCTGAAGCGGCCGCGTGTGACGCTGAGCGTCTCCGTGCGTCGGATCAGATCGTTGAAGTCACGATGGCTTTGGCGTTCAGTTGCCGATGCATCGGAGGGCAATGGGTGCTGTGCCCAGGCACGGAGGTCCGGGTTGTAGCTCACAGCACACCCCCTTCGCTTACCGGCATGCCAACGCGCCAGTGGCTGACACCTTCGTCCTCCTTGAGCTTAAGTCCGGGGAGACGATCCTGTCTCGGGATCTGTCTCGCGATCAGGGAGCGACTGGCTATCCACGGATACAGGTACTTTTTCATGGCTGCAATGGCGGCGATGGCGGGATGGGTGGTAGAGGATGCGGTGACTGCGCTTTTACCCTGCCCAATGCGTGCGATGTGGGTGTCGCCTGATCGACGTACCTTGGCGATGATGGTGCCCTCCTTGGCGGCCTTGAGGGCTGCCTCGTAGGTTAGCTGGCCTGAGGTAGTGCTCATGACCTGAGCGCCTCCACGCGGCTGATTGCTGCTTTGACGACGTCCAGGCTGATGGAGTGGCCGTCGGCCTCCTCGTGCATCTCAATGCAGATGCGTTTGAGGGTGTCGTAGAGGCCGAAGCGGTTGGCCGCGGTGCAGACCAGGGCGACCGCCTCTTTCTCGGCGTCACCGATGGAGGTGAAGTCCGGTACCCGTGCATGGAGGAACGCCCGCGCATCCGAGCGCGACACCTCGTTGACGATGATTTTCGCGGCAGTGCGGCGGCGCAGCTGCAGCACCTCCTCATAGGCGGCCTCCTCCATGCGCCGCCACAGCTGGGGGATCGCGCAGAGCACGACGCGCGTGCCCGTCTTGTTGAGGAGCATCTTGAGCATGTTCAGGCTCTCCGGTCCGCAGTAGTGGCCCTCGTCGATGCACAGGATGCGGGACGTGTTGGACAGGTAGTCGACGATGATGGTCTCCAGCGCGCGCGGGTGCCCCGCCTTCTCCAGGCCGAGGGCCTCGGCGACCGCGGCTAGGGAGTTGAAATACGATTTGCGCCAGCTCTCCGTGGCCTCGACCACGACAGCTGCGGCGAGGTACACCTCGCGCAGCTTGCGCGTCAGGGCGGACTTCCCGCCGCCGCTGGGGGCGAGGTACACGACCAGGCGGTTCTGGTCCTCGTTGAGGCAGCCGCGCACGGCCGAGACCGCCGCGCGCACGTGGGGCAGGTCGATGATCTTGCCGCGGCCGGCGTCGGAACCGGCTTTCTCGGCCTGGTCGTTGAGCAGCTGCACCGCAGACTCGCAGCGATCGAGCATCGAGCTGGGATCCTTCGCGCCGTAGGTGCCGCTTCGCAGCAGCGACCATGACGCCGAGGAGACGCGCAGGTAGCGCCTGGCGAATGCGGCATCGCTGTCCCCAAGTCGCTCCTGATGGGCGATCAAGGCCTTGACGGCCGGATGGTTTTTCGTGTCAATTTTCTCAGACATAGCGGTACTTTTCAGTGGGTGTTGCGTGTTTAGAGGGCTGGATCCGTTGGCGCGGGTTCAGCCTTCGTCTTCTGTGTGGTTCCTGGCTGCACGAGCCAGGAGAAGGTCGGTGGCGTTGGGCTCCTTCTTCGAGTTCGCGCGCCTGGGTGATTCGATCGCGGCCGCAGCCATGCCGCCCTGCAGGGCCCTGGCCTCCGCAACGACGGCCGCGTTCTGGAGACGCATGCGCTCCATGGCCGTGTTGGTGTCTCCTAGGGCATACTGAGCGAAGGCCTCGCGATCGGCGATGCGCGCCTGCCTGACGCGCAGCTGCTCCTGACGCAGGGCGCGTGGATCGGCGCGGTTGACGCGCTCCTGGCGGAAAACACAGCCAAGGATGCGGTCGTCCTTGCTCAGGACGATCCGGTCTCCCTCAGGCGAGAGCACCGCGTCGTAGGTGCAGCCTTCGGCCTCCTCATCGAGGAGCGGGTTGTTCGACTCACGGAAAACGAGAGTGTCGTTGCCGAACTCTTGCGAGCGAAGGGAGATCTTGCCGTCTCGCACGCTGACTTTTCGGGGCGTGCCCGAGATGTACGTGAGCAGGTTCTCATCGACCGCCTCGAACTCGACATTGCGCGCGAGACGCACGAAGCGCTCCGCCGGGCATTCGAGACGCTCGATGATGTCCTGCACCTGGAGTTGCTCCTCAGGGGAGAGCGTGCCGAGCTCCTCGATCGGCCTGTAATTGTCGGCCGGGCTCATGCGCCATTCGCGGACGCGATCGAAGCCCTGCAGCTTGTGGTTCGTGCGATAGCGGAGCAGTCGCAGGGCGCTTACGACCCCATCATAGGCCTGCTCGAAGGTGAGCGCGGGAAGGGAGAGTTTGGCCAAGGCCTGCTCCAGTCCACCGACCTTGTCTAGGAGCTTGAGGGTGTAGCTCTCGGCCTCTTTGACCTCTGAAGGCGTGTCATCATAGCGGGGGCCCGTAGCCAAGGGCTGCCTGGCCAGCTGGGTCTCCAGGATGCGCCAGAGCACTTCCACCAGCGCCTTCGAGTAGGGCTGACCGCCGGTCTCTCGAAAGCCGTGCTGCATCATCCTGGCCTCAAAGGCCTCCGTCGCCATGAACTGAATCCGATCCCCGTAGGCCTCGCGCAGGAATCGCTTAGCCCACGCGGGGAAGCAGGCTGCTGCCTTTTCGTGCACGAACGTGATCGGGTAGCCCTTGGGCAGACCCAGCTCCCGCAGCGTGTTGACGACAACCAAGAGAGTCATGTCCTGGGTGATACCCTCTCGCACCGACTTCTCGTCGGCGTTTTCCTGCTCGGAGCGTTTGAGCGCACGCGGCTTTCCGACGATAGCGGTGTCGACGGCGCTGCAGGCATCCACGGCGCCGACGATCAGCGGATACACGAACTCGCCTCGGCCATTGCAGAAGTGCAGGCACTTGCGATCGACACGGTGGTCGTCGATGATCACGTACTGCAGCGGCATGAGCTGGCTGCGATCCGTGAGCACCTGGTCGGGTTGGTGCGTGTGGGCTGGCAGATATCCTCCGGCCACCTGGGCGCGCGTGGCCTTACGCTTCGGGAGAGCGCGGCGGAAGGTCGACTCACTCCATCCGTCGGGGAGTTCGCCTGGACGAGCCATCAAAGGATGCGGCCTGGCGCGACCGGTGGTGCGGCTCCAGTCGTCCACAGTGCCGTAGCCTGGGACCGGATTCCCCTTCAGCCAAACCTCCTGAACCACGTGCCGCCACAGCGCACGCACGCAGTCTGAGCGGCCGCGGAACTGTGCCCACTGTTCGGTGAGCCAGGACGTGAACTCTGGTGGAAGCGTCTTGTTCTTGCCCGCGTAGTCCCGGACTAGGATACGCCAATCCCCAGGCGAGTACTTGGCGCCACGCTTGCGAAAATCGCCAGGCTTGTATCCGCCGTTTTGGTACGCACGGAACAGGTCCATGAGGGTTTTGGCGGACCAGCCGCGGCCGTCATGGCGGTGCATCATTGCCGCCGCCATGGCGCCGGTCTTCACGGTGCGTGCGCGGCCGATCAGCGCGAAGGCCTGCCACAGTGCAGACACGCGGACGCGATCTTCGGAGTTAATTTGCAGGAACTCCGCCGCGTCGCAGGCCGGGACCTCCAGAATCATGGGGCTCCCGTCTGCGAGTTTGAGCGCAGAGCAGGAGCGCGTCGCCAGCGCGAGCGGGCCCATGGTCGTGAGCTCATAGATGCTCATTTTGCGATCTCCTTTGCCAGGGCGCGGGCCTTCGTGGCCTGCGATTCGAGCTTGTTGGCCAGGTTCGTCCAGAACTCGCGATTCGTCCGGCGCACAAAGCCAATATCATCCATGAGTGTGTCCACGGTCTGGATGGGGTTTAGGATGTCATTTAGGAAGTCCATCTGGCCTGGAGTCTGTTCGGGCAGCTTCTTGCTCCTACGCTTCTCCGCCTCGGCGGACTCTGCGGCCGCCTCGTCATCACTCGCCGTTTCGGCATTGCGAAAATCGATCAACATTCGCCGCTTCGATCTTCCCGCGACAAAGGTCCTGATGGCCTCGATCATCGCATTGGTTTCTTCACCAGTCCGCACCAGTGTCACGATGTCCTCGGTGGAGACGGCTGGCGGGGTCACGACCTGGTCGCGGTACTCAGGAGCGAAAGTGTCCTGCTCAATGTCAGAGATGAAGCGCTGAGCGAGAAATGTGTAGTCGCGGAGTGAGCGGCAGAAATTTTTTACGGCGTGCTCTTCCGGTTGTGCCTTTCCAGGGTTCAGCTTGGCCCAGACAGCGGCGGAAAACGCCATAAAATGTCCATGTTTGAGAGCCTGTTTCCTACCGAGAAGGAGCATCCCCATCAGCAGGGCGTTGGTCATGTAGTCGACACGCGAGGATTCAGTCTTCGCATAGGCGGCCGCAATGCGGTCATCCGTGACTGCCTGGCACACGTCCTTAAGGCGTTTCTTGGTCTTCGCACTGAGCTCACCGGCGCGGACCAACTCCATGTCTGAGTTATGTGTGGTCATGAGAGGCGAAGGAAGGACCGGGCAATGATGGAGCCAAAAAGCATGTCGGATCTGGTACTCAGCAGTTCGACCAATAGGTCCACTTTGAGCGCGCTCGCAGGAGCATGGTATGCGAGATAGTACAGCCCACCCGTGGTTACCTGAGGACTCCCGCTAGCGTCTGGGATGCACACCCAATGAGGGAGCTGGTCGAGTGGTGTAGGACACGGAGTCAGCGCGAGTGCTTTGCAGACATCGTCGTAATTAAATGACAGAGAGAAGATCGATCCCGAAAACCTGATCCATTTGTCTTGGATCAAGAATCGGCCTTTCCCCTGCGGGAGCATTTCGATGGTGTATTCCATGGTGATGAATGAAAATCAGATGCTGCGGCGATTGAGCTCGTTGATACGTTGCTGTATGAGCAGGCGCTCCTTTGCATGGAGGCCGTCGACGACGTCCATTAGCATGGCAAGGAAGTCGTCGGGGCGGTAATTGGCTGATGCAGCCCAGAACAGGATGGCATTCTCGCGCGGGATGCGGCGGGCGGTCTTGCTGCCAGCGCCGCGGCCGTTGAATTCGATGCCCATGACCCAGGGCTTCCCTGCGCGTCCATCTGGAGCGAACAGGTTGTGCACGGTCTTCGGGGTACAGCCGAGGCCCTCGGCCACCTGATCGGGGCGTAGCATCGGCACACGCGGGAAGCGCGAGTCCAGGCGTAACTGCCACAATTCCATTTCCTGCTTTGTGTGGCAGTGGTTCATTGGACCATGAGCTTCGGTGTTGAGAGCCCGGACTTTTCCAGGTCCGCCTTGATTAGACGCCTCACATATCGAGAGAAGTTGCTGTCATCTTCCTCTGCTTTCCTCATCGCATGGGCGTACAGATCAGACTCGATCCTGACAGCCGCTGGGATGGTCTTCTTTGGCTTCCTGTATTTCACGTGTCGAACAAAGTATAAAGATTTTATACAGTCAACGAAAACTTGCGCTCGCGCCGTAAAAAGTTTTTATACGCTCATGGCTAGAAAACCTGCTGCAGTGAGTATGCCCCCTGAGCTCAACGAGCTAGCTGTCCAGCGTGCAGCTGCTCTCGGGATGAATTTTTCGGCTTACGTGAACCACTTGATCCGGATGGATATGGCGACCGGAGGCTCAATGCTGATCACTCCGGCAAGAGTGATCAAAGCATCGGGAAGCTCCAACATTGCTACCCACGGTGGCACGATTACGACAATCCCCGAGCCTGTTAAGAAGCAGACCAAGCGTAAGAAGTGAAATCGAATACCGTACTGACTGCTAGGCAGCAAAAGAGCATTCAGCGGTTCGGGAAGTTGATCGGACGAAGCGAAAAGGACGTCATAGCCCTTCTTTGCCAGTGTCTGGATATGGTGACGGAGGCTTCCTCCGAGACACTCCCTCCGCAGCAAGCCGCCATCATTCTCACTCGATCCCTCGGCGCTATTGCCGGAGATTCAATCCATGCAAGTGGGCACGCAATGGTGGCTACTCATGGAGGCGTCATCAATAATGTCCATCCGACTCAGACGTTTATGGATGTACAGGGGCTGGTCGATAGCCTGCTCAAAGGGAAGCCTGTCACCCCCGGCGCCGTACTCCCGGTTGTTATCCGGGATTAGGCCGTGATGTCATACGAGATTCAAAGTGGCAGCGCGCTGCCACTTTGACTGGGTGTCCACTGTACAGGACTCCCCCAATATCGGCCAAATGGGCAGCGCGCTGCCCATTTGAAAGAAAGGGGGCGTGGAGGCAGAGGTAGATCTACGGCCTCGGCAAGCTAGGCATTCCCTGGTTGTTGCGATGAAAATCGCCGAACACACTGAACACGAGGGACGGGAGGGTACTTAGTTCAGATGGCAACCTGTAGGGTAGCTGCGTTTTATGACGCAGTCCTCAACAGCACAAGCCCAAGGTGAAGGCCAAATCGGAAAGACCGTTTCCGATTTGGACGGTCGTCGTGAACGTTACGTCCCTGGGCAGGGCGGGTGGACTGGCGTCGACCTGGCCAGCGGCCCTGATTCCACTGGCTTCTTTGTGGGTGGTTTTGGCGCCTCGGGGTGGAAGAGCGAAGCATGGCTGGAGCATTATGCCCGAGACCATGATCGCTTTCGCGATGTGCTGTTTGCCCCGGCGGCGTACCTTTTGTTTTATCGGGATTCCAGCCAGAACTCAGTTTTCGATTTCTGCTTTATCCAGGGGCAACGATTAGGCGACCCGACCCCGAGCATGCTACACCTCGCCGGGCAGGAGCCCGTCGTCGAGGAGGGCATGAAACTCTACAGGCATGCTTTCACGGCACTGGCCGGGCTTCTGTTAGGCAAAACGGTCAAGGGCGTTGTCCTGCGCGGTCATCTTGCGGAGATGTTCCTAGAGTTCACCGATGGCACAACGGTGGCCATTGGTGCATCACGCTGTGAGAACCAACCCCTGCTCTGCTGTGAGCCTGCAGTATTTCAGGAGGGGAAGCGATGAGCAGCAGGCTGTCAGTGTTGGAGAGGCGGGTGCTGCGGATTGCGCACTGCCATGACGAGGCTGCTGCAAACCTCGAACCTACGATGCGCCGGATGCCCCAAGATGGGGAGTTCTGGGCAACAGTCAGGCTTTGGGACGAACATCTGACCGTCGCCATGCACTTGAAGCGGGCGATCGTCCGGTCGCGGCGCCTCCAGCAGGGGCAGGAAAATCGGAGGTCACCGCAATGAGATCACTTCAGATATGGCTTACCAATCGTTGCGTACCGGCCTTCAGGAGCCTGGGGCGGCCAAGGGCTTCCTCCGATAATTCCCTCGTTGTACATTTCAACGAGAGTTGCGTGGAAGAGCTGGTCCTTCTGATCAAACGGGAATTTGGTGTCGCCCTCCCGGCTCAAGATCAGCCAGGCGATGATTCGCTCGTACATGTCATCGCGCAGTTTCTCGGAGAATTGATTTTCGGTGTTCACACTCCCGACAAAGCCACGTTGGGCACTGTCCTGCAAGGACATCCCGGCGCGGCGATGGGAGGTGCCCGATGAGCCAGGCACGCTGCAACGACGTCGTGGCCCGCTACGACGCCAGGGCTGCCTGGACGGCTGCGTCCCGCGACCTGGTTGGACTCTATCTGGCCACGGATGCCGGTGTCGTCTTCACCCGGATCCCGGCGAAAGTTTGGGCAGAGTCTATCGCCGCGAAGTTGGATTCGAACCGTCGCCCGCTGCCGACCACGGCTGCGAAGATGCACGCCGATGAACTGCCTGAGGTTGTATCCACCGCGTCGATACCCGTTCCGAAGCCGTCCATTGCGGAGCAGAAGCTGGATGCGCTGCAGCGCCAGTACAGCCGCATGGAGCAGCAGCTTCTCGATGGTGCGCAGCAGGGGGAATCCCTCCAGGGCAAGCTCGCCGAGCTACAGCTGAAGTACGACGCCCTGCAGGCGCATATGGTGCCGCTGCACAAGCGGGCCACCTCAGCCGAGGCCCAGGTAAAACTTCTCCAGGCGGAGATTCGCCGCCTTTCCGCAACCGCAACCCAACCCACCCAGCAATGAGCAAACCCATGCGCGCAAAAGTCGTCTGCCGAGAAGTAAAAGTCTTCGAAGGCAGCGAAAACGTCACCTTCCGCCCTGTCTGCAAGCAGGATGGACCGTATCCCGCCGACGGCCTCGACGAGAACAACACCTTCGCCAAGTACTCTCCCTCCGGTGAGTTCTCCCTGCTGATCGCCAACCCGGCCCTGCTCGGCGTCTACAAGCCCGGCCAGGCCTTCTACGTCGACTTCACCCCGACGACGCTCTGAACGATGAACGAGCATCCGTCCATACTCCGTCATCTGACCACTGCGTGTCTTGTCCTCGCAGCCTGTGTGGCACTTGGCGGATGCTCCGTCGTTCCGACCGGAAAGAAGTGGTGGAACCCGACGACGTGGTTCTCCGCGCATGCGCTCACCTCCCAGCAGGCCGCTCAGGTTCGTGAGGACAAGGCCGTCGCGGCCGTCGACCAGAAGCGCGACGAGGCTGTGCACTCGGCGCACCTAGAAGTCGCGAAGGCCGGCGTGGTGCTCGGCAAGGCGGCGCCGTCGCCAGACACCGCTCTGGCCGGCCGCTTTGTCCAGGGCGGGCTCGGCTTGCTCGGACAGGTCGACCCGCTCACCGCATCGGAGTCCTCCCAGCTGATCGCCCTGGTCAACGACCTGCGCTCCGGAGATGCCGCCAAGATCGCCGCCGCGGAGAAACGCCAGGCCGCGATTGAGGCCGCCAACTCAGAGCTCAGCGAACGCATCAATTTGCTCGAGCAAAAGCTCGCCGACGCACAGGCGGCGACGCGCAAGAAAGACCATGACCTCGCCGCGGCATTCATCCGCGAAAACGAGATGGCAGATGCTCTGCGCAACCAGCGCTTCCTGATCGTCGGAGCCGGTGTGCTCGTGGTCGGCCTCACCATCCTGAGCCTGTACCTCCGCATGGGGCTTGGCTCTGTCGGCGCCGGGCTCTCCGGCCTGCACAAGCTCATCGGCCAGGACGCCGCCTCTAAGGTCGTCACGCAGCTTGATGCCAACACGGACTGGCTGCACCAGGTGCTGGTCGGCGCCGGCCGCAAAGCCGCGGACGCTGCCCGCGCCAAGACTCTTTCCGACTCCGCTCACACCTCCTGAACCATACCAGCCACTGCTCATGGGAACGTTTTCGCCAACCTCACTCTATGAATTTCTCGGCATCGTCGGGTTCCTGATCGGGATCCTCGTCGGGATCAAATCGCTTCGCACACCGCGTCTGCAGGACCAGTTCGTCGCCAAGACCGACTACGAACGCGATCGCACGGAGACCAGGGAAGAACTCAAGCGCCATGCGACTTCCAGGAAGTCCATCTACGAGAAGTTGGAGGACCAAGCCAAGAGCATCAGCGCGATCGAGACCTCCATGGAGCAGCACGGGAAGGACCTCGTGGATCTCACCGACGAGATCAAGGAGACCAACAACCGCATAGACGCCATCCCTACACGTGTGATCGGACTCCTGAAGGAGACCAAGGGACTAATTTGACCATGACCCCATACCAGCAAGTCAACGTCCAGACCTTCCTGCTGGCCACCCTGCGCAGCGCAGGTACGACCGGCATCAGCGAGGAGCAGCTCCTGCTTCTCATGCGTCGCGAGGGCTATGTCGACATGACGGCGCCGCAGCTGGCCATCGAGCTGCGCTCGCTCGCCGACAAGTCCTGGTTGCTCCCCTTTGAGCCCCCGCTCGGCGCCAAGCGCTGGCGGATCACCACCGCCGGCCAGGCCATCCTCTCCGAGCAGGGGCTCTGAACATCTTGGTTAGCTGACTCCTGTAGGTTCCGGAGGGCGGCGGACGGCGCCGCCCTCCTTTCCTGCAATTCACACCATCACCAATTCCCCGGCCTGGATAACGGCCATTTCGACACGACAACCCCGGCGGGTGCCAGCGGCCCGCCGGGAATAATTTCAATGCCCACGAAAATCGAAACCTCCCTTTCCCCCGAACAGCTCCAGGAGTTCTTCAAGAGATGCTCCCAGCTGAAGGGCTGCCTGCTCAAGGACGTGAAGGCCTTGGCGGAGGAGTTTGGCGTGGAGATCTCGCTCATGAGTGCATCCCGCCTGAGGGATGGGGCGTTTTCCGAGTACTTGGCCGAGCTCAAGGCCAAGCGTGAGATGGCCGAGACGGTGGCCACGGTGGCAAAGTCCGGGCTGTCCCTGTCAGATGCGGCGGCCTCCGTGCTGTCCCAAAAAATCTTTGACCAGGCGCTCAGCCTGGATGCCAACGGCGAAGGCGCCCTGGACGAAAGCAACACCCTGTCGCTTGCCTTGTCCCGCCTGCGCATCGGCGACCAGCGCGCGAAGCTCCTGGAGAGCCAGCTCGCCGAGGCCGATCGTAAGGCGCAGGAGTGGCAGGAAAAGCGCGATGCCGCCAAGGCGGCGCTCAGTGAGGTGAAATCCAAGGGAGGTCTCTCGAAGGAGACCCTCGCCAAGATCGAGGAGGCGGCCGGACTGCTATGAGCATTCGCCCCGCATACGTCCCCGTGGACTTCGTCGGCTGCTGCAAGGTCTTCCCTGCACGCGACACCCTGCTGCTCTCTTACCAGAGCAAGTGGGTGAAGGACGGCTCCCGCCTCAAGGTCATGGAGAAGGCGCGCCAGATCGGCATGTCCTGGTCGAGCTCGTATCGACTCGTCTCCAGGAAGAGCCTGGTCGACGCCCAGCTCGATGCCTGGATCTCCAGCCGAGATGACCTGCAAGCCCGCCTCTTCCTTGAGGACTGCAAGAAGTTTTCCTCCATCCTTCAGGCTGGCGCCATGGACCTCGGCGAGAAGGTCGTCGACGACGACGGCCACACCGCCTACGTTCTCGCCTTCGCGAACGGCCTGCGCGCGCACTCCATGTCGAGCAACCCGGACGCCCAGGCCGGCAAGCGCGGCGATCGTCTCCTTGACGAGTTCGCGCTACACCCGGATCCGCGCAAGCTCTGGGCGATCGCTTACCCTGGCATCACGTGGGGCGGCTCGATGGAGGTCATCAGCACGCACCGCGGCTCGGCCAACTTCTTCAACGAGCTCGTCGACGAGGCCAAGAACAAGAAGAACCCCAAGGGACTCTCGCTGCACACGGTGACCCTGCAAGACGCCCTGGACGCGGGCTTCCTCTACAAGCTGCAGTGCAAGCTCCCCAAGGAGGATCGCCGCCAGGGCATGGATGAGGCGGCCTACTTCGACTTCATCCGCGCCGGCTGCGCCGACGAGGAAAGCTTCATGCAGGAGTTCATGTGCAAGCCCGCCGATGACAACGCGGCCTTCCTCTCCTACGACCTGATTGCCTCCTGCGAGTACCGCCATGATGAGACCTGGGCGACCGACCTCACGGCCGCCAAGGGTGCGCTCTATATAGGTGTAGACGTGGGCCGTGATCACGACCTGACGGTGATCTGGGTTGTCGAGCGCCTGGGCGACGTCGCCTATACCCGCCGGGTGATCGAGATGAAGGCACAGACCTTCGATGCCCAGGAGGCCGAACTGTACGCCATTCTCCAGCTTCCCCAGGTGCGCCGCTGCTGCATCGACTGCACCGGCCTCGGCCGTCAGTTCGCGGAGCGGGCAAAGCAGCGCTTCGGCACATACAAGGTGGAAGAGGTGCACTTCACCGGCCCGGTGAAGGAGGAGCTGGCCTACCCCCTGCGCGCCGCCTTCGAGGACAAGACGATCAGGGTGCCCAACACACCCCAGATCCGCTCGGACCTGCGTGCGATCAAGAAGGAGACGACGGCCTCGGGCAACATTCGCTTCACCGCCGACCGCGGCAAGAACGGCCACGCCGATCGATTCTGGGCGGCCGCCCTCGCGCTGCACGCCGGCAAAACCGCCTCCGTTGGCATCACCTCCACCCTTTGCTGACCATGAGCCGCACCAATTTGATTTCCGGCCATAACGGCCTTCACCCAGTGTCTTGGCCCGTTTCGGCGCCGTTCGAGGCATTAATGATGGGATTAAAGCACTTCTCGGTGGGTCTGGAGGTGCGCTCATGACCTTCGGCGAACGAATTCGCGCGATTGGCGCCCTGGTCACCGGCAAAGCCTCATCCGGATTCGCCTCCGCGTTCCTGCGTGGAGACACCGCGATTGAGTCCACGAACAGGCTTTCGCAGTCTTACGCGCAGTCGGCCTGGATTCGCAGTGCGGTCAACCACATCTCCGGAGAGATCTCGGGGCGTCCCCTGCGCTTCTATGCAGGCGATGAGGAGTACCTTGATCCGAAGCTGCAGGCCTGGTGGGCGAAGCCGGCCCTTGGTCCGGCGATCCGTGGCGGGGTGCGTCCTCGGCTGCCGCTGTCCAGTGTGCTCAGAGACCTGTCTTCCTGGATTTCGCTCGAAGGAGAGTTCTTCATCTGCCTCGACGACTCCTGGCTGCTGGCAAACGCGGCGCGTGCAGGAGCAAGTCTGCCGCCGTTCCTCGTTCCCAATCCGGATCGTGTACGGCTGATCGTGGCGGGCGGCGAGATTCAGGGCTATGAATACATGGCCCCAGGTGGCCGCCGCAAAGTGTTTGTTCCTGAGCAGGTCTTCCATTGGAAGGCCTTCAACCCGTATGACGACTGGCGCGGCGTCGGCGCACTGCAGGCCGCCTCTGTCGCAGCGGACGCGGCCTTCAGCACGGGTGTCTATATCCGCGACCTGATGCGCAACAATGGCGACCAGGGCTTCATCGTTGTCGGCAAGGGCGGTGTGGTCGACCAGGCACAGCGTGAGTCGATCGCTGCAGACCTCAGAGCGAAGCGTAACGCCCTGCGCCGCGGCGTCGCCATGGATCTGTTCCTCACGGGCGACATCACAGTGGAGCGTCCGCCTGAGCGTGCGGCTTCGACCGACCTGAACCTTGGCAAGTCCATGTCTCACCAAGAGGTCTATGTGGCTTTTGGTGTGCCTCCCAGCATGGCCGAGGTGAAGGCCTCCTATTCGATCGGCAAGGAAAGCGACTACTATCAGCTGATCTCGCGCACCTGCCAGCCGCAGGGCAAGGAGATCTGCGGAGTGCTTGCCCAATTGGCTTCGAGGATGACCGGCATCGAGCTCATGGCCGAGCTTGACTGGGATGATCACCCTGTGGTCAGGGAGGTCCGTAGCAGCCGTATCGAGACGGCAATCAGGCTGTGGGGCGTGGGCATGCCAATGCGCAACGCGAATGAGCTTCTCGGTATCGGCATGCAGGAGTTCCCAGGTTGGGATGTCGGTTACCTTCCGTTCTCAGTGGCTGCGGTTGGCGAGGGTGGCGGTGAGCCCGCGACCGACGCGCAGGAAGATCCCGCCTTGGCGGAGACGGAGGATGATCCTGAAGTTGCGAAGATCCGGCTCCTGATGATGGCGCGCAAGCGCTCCTGCCAGCGCAGCGCGCCGGCTCAGCAATCCCAGGAATTCAGCGTGTTCGCCTGCAACTGCCACGGGGAACCTGGCATTGCCATGAAGGGGCGCAGCGAGGCGGAGGTGCGGCTTTGGAAGAGCCACATGTCCCAGCGCATCGAGACTCTCAAGGCCTTTGAGAGCGGAATACGTCGCGAGCTCATGGAAGCTCGCAAGCAGACCCTGGCCAACATCGGCAAGGTGCAGGGCAAGTCCGTGACCAAGGCGGCCGCGGCTGATCTCATCTTCGACAAGGAGCAATTCAAGGCGGGCCTTCTGGCCGTCATGCGCAAGCGGGAGAAGGCTGCCCTGGACAAGGCGGGGCAGCAGCTCTTCAGCGAACTGGGCAAGGATGATCCCTTCATCTATCCGCCGGCCAAGGCGATCGACTTCCTGCGCTCCCGCGAGAACAGGCTCGGCGACGCAAGCGACGCCATTCATGCGTCTGTGAAGAACGCGATCGAGGATGGCCTGAACTCCGGAGAGACCATGGACCAGGTCGCAGCTCGCGTGCGTACGGCCTTCAACGGCATCGCCGACGGCCGGGCCCGCACGATCGCCGCGACTGAAGTCTCCGTGTGTTACGGTGTCGCCAGGGATCAGGCCATGCAGGACGCAGGTGTGCCTTACAAAGAGTGGCTCACCAGCGGCAACATCAACGTGCGTGACTCCCACGCCGAAGCCAATGGGCAGACCGTGCCCGTGGATGAACCTTTCATCGTCGATGGAGAGCAGCTCATGCATCCCGGCGACCCCTCCGGCTCCGCCGGCAACGTCATCAACTGCCACTGCGTTTCGATCGCCAAGGCTGACTCCTGACCATGCACCTCACCGAACTACTCAAGCGCGCCAAGCTCACCGAACCCATCCGCCGTGAAATCTCCGTCGATTCGAAGGTCCTCAGCGAGACAGACGGCACGGTCGAATTCGTCGCCAGTGATGAGACGCTCGACTGCTACCAGGAGATCGTCCGTGTCAACGGCTGGCGATTCACGCATTTCGCAAAGAACGCGCCCTTCGTCGACAGCCACGACTACAGCTCCATCACGAAGCTGCTCGGCCAGGTCATGTCCTGGAGGCTCGAAGGCGGCCAACTCATCGAGACCGTCCGCTACTCGCGCGAACCGGGTACACTGGCTGATTGGGCGTTCCGCATGGTGCGGGACAAATTTCTGAAGGCCGTCTCGGTCGGCTTTGTCCCCGTGCGCATGGCCAGCAAGTGGGACGCAACGCCGGGAGACTTTGTTCAGGCGATCTCCGAGCTCAAGCTAGACGCCCCGACCGCCGCGAAGCTGCGCGTCGTGTATCTGGAGCAGGAGCAGATCGAGCTCTCCCAGTGCGTGATCGGGGCCAACCCGAACGCCCTGGCGAAGGCCTATAAGGCCGGCTGCCTCACAGAGCAGGACCTCGACCAATTTTCCGCAATGATTGCGAACGCGAAGACCGTTCCCTCGGCACATGCCCCCGCCGGCGCCGTGGAAGCCAACCGGCGGGCGAAGTTGGCGTTCATGGCGGCTATCCAAACCCACCTGTAATCCTATGAAAAAGCACCTGTCCTTCCTCCTCAACGTTCTGGCGGCCGTCACCTTTGTGACCGCCTGGAACCTGCTCAAGCGCGCCAGCATGCCCTCGGTCCAGCTCGCCTTCTGTGTCGTCGAGGGTGACCTTGACAAGGAACTGCGCGAGTCCCTCGGCAATCTCAACAAGCGCTTCGGCAAGCTCGACGAGATCGAGAAGTCGGTAACCGCCCAAACCAAGGCCACTGATGCGCTGACCACAGTCGTATCCGAGGTGCAGCAGAAGCTCCTGGGCATCGAGAGGTCCTCAATCGAGATCATCTCCGCCCCGCGCATTCGACAGCCCGGTAAGGTCTCGGACGCCTGCGCCAAGCACCTGGCGGCCCAGTTCATCCTTCATTGCGAGAAGTCCGGCAAACTCGAAGCACTCGCCACGATGCCGGTGCAGCGCGAAGGTCTCGCCACGGTTGCTCGCCAGGTCCTTGGCATCACGCCCAAGGCGGCCATCACCACGACTGACATCCCGCTCCCGGTCCAGTTCGGCACTGAGCTTAAGGAACTGATCAGCGAGTTCGGCGTGGTGCGCCGCAAGATGAGCCCGTACCCGATCGGCCTGGGAGTCGCCCGTCCGCCTCGCTTCGGTGTGCGTCCCGCCTTCGGCTCGATCGCAATGTCGGCTGCGGTCGGTGAGAAGTCGCCCACCATCGACTTCGCCAGCCTGGAGTCGCACAAGCTCGGCGGTCTCGTCCGCCTGCCTCGTGAGATCGATGAGCAGAGCATCGTCCCGATGGGCCAGTACCTGGCTCGCTACGGTGCGATCGAGTTTGCACGTGCGGAAGACCTCTGGGGCTTCCTCGCCGATGGCACCGCCACCTACGAGAACGTCAAGGGCATCGTCAAGGTCGCCCGAGACAACACAAAGACGGTGGTGCTTGCCACGACGAAGACCAAGCCCAGCGATGCCACCTTGGCGGACTTCCGCTTGCTGCGCACGAAGGTCAACAAGGCGGCCCTCTCTGCGAACATGTCCGCCTACTACCTGGACTCGACCTGGGAGACGGCGCTGCCCGGCTTCCGCACCACGGCCGAGCCTCTCGTGTATCAGCGTCTGCCCGACGGCACGGCCATCCTGGACGGTTATCCGATCGTCTGGACTGATGTGCTGACACCCTACGGCACGGCGGCGGCCGCAGACCAGCCCCTGGCTGTCTTCGGCGCCCTGGACTACTGGTGGTTTGGCCAGCATGGCTCCCCGCGCATCGACACCAGCGAGCATGTGTTCTTCGCCAACGACCAGCTGGCGACCCGCTTCCTGGAGGAGATCGATTTCGACTATGCCGACGTTGCTGCGACGGCCGCGCTGATCACCGCCGCATCCTGACCACAGGATGGCTCTTCGAGCTGCTCGGCCCCGGCGCCGGGCGGCTTTTTAGAGCTCTTCTGGGCTCCACCCAACCCTATGAATATCCTCATCACAGTCCTGATTACCGCGGCCCTCGTTGGCCCCGTTTGCTGGTTTGGCGGCGCCAACAACGCCCGCCGCACCATTGCCCTCAAAAACGCTGCCAAGGAGGCGGCAAACACCGTTGGCAAGGCCTTCGGCAATTAAGTCGACGTGTCCATTCCTACCATCAAGCGGCCGCTGCCGCCGGCTCAGCCCCGGCCGCGGCCCATCATCACCAAATGAATCTCGGACTCGGAAATCTCAAGGAGTTGAAGGCATGGCTGCTCAACGAGCAGCTGCGCCCCGATACCTCGTGGGACGCTCAGATCATGGCGATTGGCCGTGGCACGGCTGCGGCCTTTGAGAGGACCTGCAACCGGAAGTTCGAGCGTGTAGTCGGCGCCGTTGCTGACTTCTCGGCAGACCGTGCTCACCTTGTGCTCCCTCGCTACCCGCTTGAGGAGGTGGCCCTGGTTGAGTTCCGCGATACGCCCAGCGCCCCCTGGGAGAATGTCACCAGCAGCCTTGCGACCTGGTCGTCGGCTTCCGGGCTTCTGGAGTTCTCTTCTGAACTCGGAGATGCCTTATCCCGTGTCCGGGTGACCTTCACGGGCGGATACTGGTTTGATACATCCGAAGACGCCTCTGGTGTCATGCCGGCCGGGGCCGAAGCGCTGCCTGCCGACCTGAAGCTCGCATGGCTGCAGCACTGCCGATCCACCTGGGCGAAGTACCCGAAGCTCGGCACGCCGATCAACACCGTGCCGCAGGCCACCGCCCTGGTCACCATGAACTTTTCTCCCGACGTGGCGGAAACGCTGCAGGCATACCGGAGGATCCAGCTGCGATGAGCATCAACATCCAGATCGCCCTCGACCCGAAGTCTCAGCAGCTCCTGGCGAAGCTGGCCCATGCGCCGGAGGAAGCCAGGACACAGCTCGCACGAGTTCTGGACAGGGAGAACATGTTCACCGTTGGCCGCATCCAGGCCGACCGGCTCAGCCGGCGGGGCCCCGAGACCCTCGGCGTGGTTACGAATCGGCTGCGCGGCTCCATCAGGGCAAGCAAAGCTGTAGTCACGAGTGGTGGCATTCATTCAGCGCTCGGCACCAACGTCGGCTATGCAGGCGTCCATGAGTTCGGCTTTGAGGGCAAAGTCACCGTGAAGGCCCATACCAGGCGCATCTATGAGTACGCCCAGGGCACGGCCACCCAAGCGGTGCTTGATCCGCGCACCGGCCGCATCTCCCGCACCAAGGCTCCGAAGCGCAAGACGACCGGCGTCATCCAGGTCAGAACACACACGCGGAATGTGAAGATGCCGGCGCGCGCCTTCATCCGCCGTACCATCGAGGCGCGCTCCGGAGCCTACTCCGTGGCGATCGGCACCGCACTCTCACGCATTTTCTCCTGACATGCCCACCGGACTTCCATTTCACCCGACGCTCGGGATCCTCCAGGCGGCGAGGACCCTGATCGAGGGCCTGCAGCTACCTGACGCCAGCGGCCCGCTCTTCCAGGCAGTGAAGCTGTATGACTCGGCCGACATCGACAAGGCCTTCGCTGACACCCTCGTGTCCAGGGAGCAGCGTATCTGCTTCATCATCCCAGGTCGGACTGATTATGTCCGCGAAGTCGATGGCCGCACGATGGTCATCCGCAAGTATGTCGAGTTCGCCTGCCTCATCTGTGACACGGATCGGCTCACTGGCGTCGACGCGGTTTTCGGTGGCGCCAACAACACGGGCACAATCGCCCTGGCTGATCTCCTCGTGGAGGCTTTGTCAGGCGAGCACCTCGGTTTCCATAACGTCTGCCTCGAACCCGATGGTGGCGACGAGATGAGTGTCACCAAGGAAGGTGACTCGGATCCCGGCCGCAAAGGCTGGTTCCAGAGCTTCCGCACCGCTGCAGGCAAGAAGGGCGTAGGCATCTACGGCTGAGCCCACGCACACGATTTTTCCGCAACCATAACTCAAATCCAATCCAATCATGCCTATCCCCAGTGCTCCGTTCGACCTGACCAAGGCGATCCTCAACGGCCTGTCCGTCATCCAACTCAAGATCACGCCGGCAAAGACCGGTGTCACCGCCGCTGTCGGCGGTTTGTGCACCTCCACTGCCCACGGTTTCACCGACGGACTTCCCGTCACCTACGTCAGTGGTACAGGCTTCACCGGTTTGACGCCTGGAACGACCTACTATGCGAAACCGGTCAATGCTGACACCTTCAACCTCGCCTTAGCGCCCGGCGGTGCGACCATCAACATCACTGCGGCTGGCTCCGCTGGCGTCTTTCAGCCCCTGCTGGTCTTCGAGGTTCCCTCCTTCGAGGACGATCCGGAGCAGGAGACCAAGCCGCTCCCGCGTCCCGGCTTTGATGGCATTGTGCGCAATGCTGCAAACCCCATCACCAAACGCATCGAGCGCTGGACCGCCCAGCTCGATGAGGTGAAGCGCCTGCCCCAGCTCTTCGCTGGCGCTCTGAGCGGCCGCGCCACCGCGTTGGCCACGGTCTGGATCCCCCACAGCACCGACACGACGACGGTCGCCCTCAAATCCGAGACCGACTTCCCGGTCACGATCACTCGCGACGGCAAGCTTGGCTTCGGCGGTGATTGGTCGAAGGCCACCTTGAAGTTCGAATCCAACAAGGCGGGCAACGTCGCCTGGTCGGTCGACGCGGCCGCCTGACCTTGCTCAACCCTCCGCATCCAAGAAATCACGCCATGTCCACACCTGTCACGCCTACCCAGGCCGCTCTCAATGCCACGCCCGCCACGGTCCTTTACCAGGACGGGCGCGAGGAGGAGATCTCGGTTGCCCAGCTGCCCATCATCGACCTGTACAAGTTCATCGACGGAATCGCGCTCGATGACGTGCCCAAGGTGGTGGCGCTTTGCTGCGGCCGGGATCTTGCCTGGGTAAACACCCTCACGCCGAAAAGCTACGGCAAGCTCTCGAAGCTGACGATCGAGCAAAATTTTCCTCCGGCGATGGAGATCATTCAGTCGGATCCCATCGCCGCCGCAAAATGCAGCAAATTGCTCGCTCTGCTCGACGAGGCAAGCGTCACCCTGCTGAAGAACTCAGCGAGCTTGTCAGCCGCGCCTGCCTCCTCGGCGTCTGTGGAGGAGAGTTTGCCCGCGTCCTGACGCTGACCCGAGCGCGTCTGAAGATGCTCCTGGACGAAGCGGTGCGAGAGAAGGCCAGGTCAGAACTGGCCATGCTACGTGGTTTCTCCGCCGCGATCGCCGGTGGCGAACGCTACAAGGAGCTCCACGAGGAGCTCCTGGAAATCAGCGAGACTTAGGTCCTGACCTCGGGGTGAGCAGTTCCGCCGCCCCGAGGATCAGCACAATCACCAGCAGTAGCCCGGAGAGTGCCGAGATGGCGTAGCCAATCGGGCCAATGCTGGGAGCTAGCAGCGCGATAAGCGCCAACACAGAGCCTGCCCAGATTACTTCGTGAACTTTCACGTCCCTACCTTCTCATAAATGAACACTGTCGTCAACTTGGTCCTTGGCCTTACCGGCGCCGGCGCCGTCACCGCTGGACTTACGTCCATTCGAGACGGGGCCGCTGGCGTCAATTCCGAGTTGGCGAAGGGCAGCGTCGATGCTCTGGGACTGGGGAAGTTCGTGACCATGGCCGGCGCGGCCGCCGGGGCATTGTATGGGCTTAAGGCCGCGCTGAATCTCGGCGGTGAGCTCAGCGACCTGTCAGCCAGGACAGGGCAATCAGTCCGTGATCTCGTCGTGCTTCGCCAGGCCTTCACCGCTGCAGGTCTCGGAGCGGAGTCGGTCGGACCGACCCTCAACAAAGTGCAGAAGGCGCTGGGCGGCGTGAATGAGGCGGGTGAAGACACTATCGCCGCCTTCAAGCGGCTCGGAGTCAGCCTCTCTTCACTGAAGGGCATGAGCGGCCTGCAACAAATCCAGGAGCTCACGAAGGGGTTCTCTCAGATTGAGGACCCAGCGGAGCGGGCTGCCACATCCATGCAGATTTTTGGGCGGGAAGGCGGGCAGCTCCTGCAGCTCTTCAGCGACAGCAATGCTCTGGCCAACGCGGCCGATGATGCCGGCACGCTTGCCGAGCAAATGCAGGCCAACGCGAAAACCTTTGATGACGTCGGCGATCGCCTGGAGGTGATCAAGGTCAAGCTCACGAGCATGGCTGTGTCCGCGTTGGAACGCCTCATGCCCGTTCTAAACACGGCGGCCTCGGCCATCAAGGGGCTGGATCTGACGGGCATTGGCGCAGTGTTCGGGGCGGCGCTCTCCATCCTCGCTCCGGCCGGCGCCCTGGCAAAGATGGTGTCATTCCTCGACAACAAGGTCGTAGATTGGACTCTCAAGCTTGGGCCTGGGCTCGTCCAGAATCTTGGCTTCAGTTTGTCAAACCTCACAGGAATCCTGGCGAAGCTTCTTCCTGTCGGCCTAGGATTGGCCGTTGGTGCCGCGATCATCGCCGGAATCGAGGCGGCGATGATCGAGGCCGACAAGCGGGAGATTGAGGCGGCCAATCGCCGTGCCTCGAAAAGGCATGAGGAGGTCGTCAAGCTGCAGGGCTCCCGCTCGATGGAGGAAGTCGCTGCCAAGAAGGCGGTCTATCAAAAGGAGCTCGATGGGCTCAACGCCTTAGAAAAGACACAGGTGCTGCGACCTGCCTCGACCAACGTGGTAGCAAATCCGGCGATACCAGGGATGCAGAGCGTCGTGTCCACTCCGGAGGTACGCGGCCTCACTGAAGAGCAGCTGCAGAGGCAGAAGGACCTCCAGAATCTTATCAAGGGCGCGGACAGCGAGGGCATCAAGAAGACGGTGGCTGCGAATCAGGAGAAAGATGCGGCCGAGGCCCGGCTTAAGGCTGCGCAGGCGATCGCCAAAGTGCTGCACGAACAGGCCGACACTTACGCAAAGCAGCTTTCGGATCTGAAGTACTCGCTGGCTGACGATCAGACGAAGCTGCAGCTGCTCGATGCGCAGGCGGTCGCAGCCAACGATCAGTTCATGGTCGACCAGGCTGCGGCCGAGGCCGCCAAGGATGAGAAGGCCGGGGCGGCCGCCCTGGACAAGCTGCATGCGAGCATCCTCCGCATCGATCAAGACAGGTTGGCGGTGGAGAAGTCGATTGAGCAGACCAAGAAGGCTGCAAAGGAGGCCGAGGAGAAGCGCTTGAAGGCTGCGCAGGAGGCCCGCAAGGCCTCCATGGATGCCGCGAAGCTCGCTCTGGAGAACCAGAAGATGGAGGTCGATCGCAAGCTCAGTGCGCTCGATTCCGACTTCACCCGCAGCGACGCCGAAAAGTGGAGCGAACGCCGAGCGCTGCTGCAGCAGTCTGCGGCGGCTGCAGAGGACTACCTCCGGAAGATTCAGGAAATCCGAGCAGCAGCGTCCTCGCCCGAGGAAAAGGCGATCCTCGATCAGAGTGTCCGGGCGGCCGGTCAGGACGTCGTTGGTGCGACCAATGCCGTAGGATCCATGGGGCCGGATCCTTCCTCCTATGCCGACCAGGTCGTCGCGTCGACCACGGCCGCCATGAACCAGCTCGGAACTCTGCAACAGCAGAGTGCCAGGCTATGGATCACGACCAGCGATGACATCCGCCGGACCATGGGCAGCACGCTCGGGGATATTGCCCTGCAGGGCGGGTCGACTCGCGACAAGCTGGCGGCCGCGTCCTACTCCATCTATACCAGTTTTGTGCGCAATGGCGCTCAGATGCTGGTCGACTGGGCGTGGCAACACCTGGTCATGGCCAACGTCCGGAGGGTCTTTGAGACAACAGCAACCGCCGAGGCTGCTGTGGGCGCGGGTGCACGTGGCGCGATCGGGGCTGGCGAGACGGCCGTGACGGCCGCGAACGTCGGCGCCCAGGTGGGAATCCACGCTGCAGGCGAAGGCGCAAAGACCGGATCAAGCTTGCTCGGAACGATCGGCCGCAAGGCCCTTATGCTCGGAGAAACCATCTGGCATGGGATCCAGGTAGGAATCCGAACAGCAGCCCACTTTGTTGGCGAGGTGGCGAAGACGGCCGTATCCGTCGCACAATGGGCCATCCGCCTCCCGCTCGTTCTCCTGGAGACGGGCTACCACCTGGTGCTCGCTGGTATCAAAGCCATGACGGCTGTGGCCAGCATCCCGTATGTCGGCCCCATCCTGGCGATCGCTGCCCTGGCTGCCGTTGTCGCAGCCGGAGCAAAGCTGATGAAGAAAGGGTTCTACGACGGTGGATACACCGCGCAGAGCTCCTCTGATCACACGCCTTTCGGAGACAAGTACCACGCCAACGAGTGGGTGGCTCCTGCCTGGCAGCTCAGGGACAAGGAAGACGGGCCGCTGATCGCCTACCTCGAGCAAAAACGCCGGCGCCGTGGACTGGGGACGGGCAATCTGAGGGACGGCTACAGCCTTGGCGGCTTTGTAGCCCGCCTCATCTCGCCCAATGGTTTTTGGGGAAGCACCTTTAACAAGCACATGAGCAAGCTCGGCGCCCCTCGCTGGCTGCTTGAGGCGGGGCAACACGACGAAAAGAACCCTTTCTGGAATCAGGCCGCCACGCGCTGGATGCGTGACAACGGCATCATGGCGTCAAACAAGCCGCTGGAGGGCTACACATGGAAGAATGGTGAGTGGGTGTCTACGATCGGAGCAAATGGCCAGGCTCTGTCCTCTGCTGGCGTGATCTCCGACACGTACACATCCGCGTCCGTCTCGCCATCGGCGGGATCCAGCACTCTTGGTGCGTCGAGCGGTTCTGCAGGAGGACTCGGCGCGGCGAGTGCCCCGCAGCCCATCAACGTCACGATCGTGACCCCGGACATGAAAGCCCAAGTCCTCCAGGCCATGGCCTCTCGCGAAGGCATCAAGCTCGTCGCTGAAATTTCACGCAACACCGTCTCTTACGTCTCATGATCCTCTCTGCCACCGTCAGCGGAACCTTGTGCTATCTCCTGGCCAACCGCCCCGTGGGTGTCGTCAAGGTCGGGGTCTCCCGCCTGTCTGAGCGCCACGACAGCCTTACCAAGATCGAGGAGTGCCGCATTCTCGGCGCAAGCCTGCGCCTGAAGCTCGACTACTCTTGCCCCTACACGAGCGCCAGCCAGGCAAAGTCATTCTTCGCGGCCGTGCGTGATCCGCTCCAGCGGCCGATCCTGTGCCCGCTCTGGCCGGCTGCCATTCAATGGGGCACTGCGGCCAGATTCTCCAGCGGCCTCACGATCACCTGGGAGGATGACTGGTCGAAGTGGGAGGTTCACTCCAGCCCATCTCCTTCGGGGTTTACCCCGAGCAGCTCGGCCTGGACCGCTCCGCTCCTGTGGGGCTACTTCGGAAAGAGCCCAGACCCTGGCCTCGATACGCCCGAGATCTTTGACGCGGCGATCGCCTTCGTCGAAAATGGCCCTGTGGCCTATGCAGTGACGCCCTTGGTCGCGCCCTCGTATGGCCCGCTCATCCAAGGCCAGGCTCGTCCGCTGCTTGATTTCTACCTGGAGGACTACGGCGCTGTGAATGCCTGCGGAGTAGATCTGACGATCACCCGGACGGCCTTGGGCTTCGGCCGCGCGCCCGTCGAGACCTTCTATCCGCAGACACCCCGCCGCACTCTCAAGGCCATGTTCACCGGTCGCGATGCCGACTCGTTCGCGCGTTTCGTCGCGACCTTTCACGTGTGCGCCGGCGCCGTCCGCCCTCTGTGGTTTCCATCGATCGTGGCGCCGACCAGGCTCACCGCCTCTCCGACTGCGGCCAGTAGTGTCATCTCTGTGCTCGATGCCGCCGCCCTCAACGGACACCCCTACGTCGCGCTCTCTCACTTCAGCGGCATCACGGTCGCTCGCTCCATCACCGCGATCAACGGCAACAACCTCACCCTCAATTCGCCTCCTGGAGACATGCGCATGGAGGACATCAGCCTGCAGTGGCTCCTCCTGGGGCGTTTCCTCGGCGATGACATCACAGTCAATTGGTCATCGAGCGCGTACTGGACCTGCCAGACCTCTTTGATTGAGCTTCCGCCCAGCTACAGCGCACCGGCGGGCGAAGTTTACGGGACCACCTATGGAGACGTCGGTTCTCCGGTACAGCTCTTCGAGGTGACCGACCAGGTCGGCGGTGTCTGGAACTGGACCAATTATGAGGCGGACGTGCTGGTCAACGGTACCACATACACCGCGGTGAAAATCGATTGGGACGAGATCTCCACGGGGATAAATCTCGATGATGGCACCTGCAGACTCTCCTGCGACTCCTGGGAGGGAAACCCGTTCATGCGGCTCCTCATTCCGCGACGTGGGCAGCAACTCACGGTCGTCTTGAAGGAGTGGGATGTCGAAGACGGGACCGTGGACTACCTCTGGAAAGGGTACGCGCGATCGGCGAAAAGCGTGGGCCGGATCCTCGACGTTCCCCTCAAGGGAGAAGGGAAAGCATTCGACCTGAATGTGCCGCGGCGGCTCGATAGTCCGACATGCTCCTGGGTCGTGTACGGCCCTGGCTGCCCGGTCAATCCAGCAACCAAGGCAAAGGTCGGCACGCTCGTGAGCATCGTCTCCGGCACGACGGTCCGCGTCCAGCTGGCAACCTCTGCCCTGGTGCATGCCTTCGCCAATGGCTGGATGTCCAGGGCTACACCCGGCGCCGGATCCCCAACGTACAGTATCGCTGATTCCACTGCGTCTTCCAGCAACATGGTCGACGTCACCCTGGACATGGCCCTGTTCCCCGGTCTTACCGTCGGAGAGCAGGTGACTTTGTATCCATCCTGCAGCAATTCCTGGGAGTCATGCATCGCCCCGGTTCCCGCCGATGTGTTCGGCGGTGCCCCACGCAAGCCCGCAACGAATCCTTCGTTCGTCGCGATCAAACAAGGCGCAACTGGTGGAGGTAAGAAATGAGCCCCTTCTTCGAACAGGCGGACGTCGATCTCGACGCCATCGCAGCCCGGTGGGTCGGGACGCCCTTTGCTCCCGCCGGTGCCATCTGTGGACCCCGCGGAGGAGCCAGCTGTCATCGACTGGTCGTGGCGGTGCTCGCCGAAGCGGGCGTCCCGATCTCGCAGGAGGAGATACCCGACGCCGTCCTCAATCGCGCAACGCACTTTCCCGGCTCGCTGATGGCGGAGTGGCTCAGGGCAAAGCCGGATCGCTTTGACGAGATGGATTCCGCGCAGATCCGTGCCGGAGACATTCTTCTCTTCAAGTTCGGAGTAGGTGCACATCACGCCGGCCTCGCCCTTTCCGGGCAGCGTCTGCTTCAGACCTGGCAACACGCAGGTGCACATATCACCCGCTATGATGCCCCGCCGCTGCACAAGCGGCTCTATGCGGTGTTTCGCCCCCTTAAAACCGACTGAACATGGCTAAGAACGCCTCACAAGACACCAACCCTGACGAGGTCGACCAGACCACGCTCGAAGACGAGTCCCTGTCCACAGCACAGGAGAACGTCCCGCTCCCCCTTTTCGCTGGCAAGGTCAAGCTCGCCGGCCGCTTCGCATCCCCGATCTATGGGCAGTACGCCCAGCAGGCAAAAACCGACAAGCCCGGAAAGAAATAACTCATGAGCAGCGGTGGAAAAAGCGGAGGCTCAGCCTCTCAGAGCTACGACTACTTCGGCACGATCCTGATCCGCCTGTGCGAGGGGCCGGCGGACGCCATCGACATGATCATCGCCGATAACAAGACGATCTGGACGGGTCCGCTCCTGCGTACCGGCACCGGTCCGGACACGATCGCGGTGGCATCGTGGGGCTCCTTTGAGGTCTATTGGGGCATGCCGGGGCAGCCGGTGTCGTCGGTTCTCGCCTCCTACGAGAGTCATCCCTCATACGCTGGCCAGTGCTACATCGTCTACAAGGGCCTGCTGGGCCGCGAACGCACCACGTGCCCGAACTTCGAGTTTATTTTGCGGCGCCGAGCCAACCAGTCGATCGTCACCGGCGCTCCAGCGCTCCTCGATGCGAACAACCAGGCAAACATGGTGGCGTTTGCGGCCGAGCTGATCACCGCAGCGACGGGGCTTGGCTGGGCCAACAGTCGCCTGGATGCGGCGAGCTGGCAGGCAGTCGCCGACAGCCTGGACACGGCCGATCAGCGCAGCCTTCATGCGGTTTCTCCGCTGCTCACTAGCCAGTCCTCTTTGCGATCGATTTTTGAGCGGATGGGGACGGCTGCCCAGATCTACGCGCGCCGCACCCCGGCAGGTCTCGTCGAACTGAAGCGCTGGATCCCTCCCTCCGATGTTTCGACGCTCCCGCTCATCACGGCAAATGATCTGGTCGAGGAGCCAGAGAATGACTCCGGGGATTTGGATGACCTGCCGACCGACGTCACCATCGAGTACACCGACGCTTCGAGGTCTTTCAAAAAGAGCTCCAAGAGGGTTCCTGATTTGGCTGCGTCTCGGGACGCGCTGCAGCCCAAGACTGAGAACCTGTCCAGGACTGACATCACAAACGTCGACCAGGCGGACCGCGTCGCTAAGGAGTATATGCGTCAGCGTCGCGGCGGCTCCCTGTCTGGCATGCGCACGGTGCGCAGGTCCAAGGGGAAGCTCATCCGAGAGGGCGACTACTTCCGGATCGACATCGACACCATCCCAGGCGGCTCAGGCAGTGCACTCCTCGTGAGGTGCATGAAGCGGCGCATCAAGCCCAAGGGCACAATCAGGCTGGAGTTCATCTCCGAGCCCCAGGCCACACCGGTGCCGTTCACGCCGCCGACGTCTGTCCCTGTGGTCGAAGATCTGGTTCTCGCTCCTATCTACTACCAGCGGATTTTCTCTGTTCCTCCCGATCGCGGGGAAGGGCCGAGCATCACAGTCCTGGGCGTGAGGTCTGACGATTCCCTTATCGGGCTGGATGTCATGTATGACCACGACGTGTCATCCGGATCATTCCCCGTCATTGGCACGGCGCCTGGCTTTGCCCTTCCTGTGAGCCTTCCGGCCTCAATAGCGGCCGCGGCGACTACGGTGCAGGTGAAGACATTCCCCGTCTTCGGAAATGGCTCCAAGGCTGACCGGGAGCGTTGGCTCCTGGCTGACGGCGCCGGCGCCACACCGACAGAGGCGGCCGATGACACGCTTTTGCTGGTACTCCTTCGCAAGGACCCCACGACTGGAGATCTCCTTCAGATCAACGGGAAACTGCACCTTGAGATTTGCTCGATCTCCTCGATCGCCCTTGCCGCAGCGGATACCTGGAATCTCACTGTGCTCCGCGGCCGCCTAGGGACGTCCGCGGCGGCCTTCGACACCAGCAATGGGGCATCCTTCCCCGACGCATTCTACCGGTACGAGGGATGGGTGATCCAGCGCAGCAGCCTGGTTCGGCTTTATCATGCTGAGTTCATTGGCCTCTTGCGCTCCGCTGCTCCCGGTTGGTTTCGCTTCCGCCCGTACTCCAGATCACTGGCATACTCCCCGGACCTCGCATTTGATGCGGGGCTGCAGGCCGATGAAAACTGGACCACGTGGGGCTACCACTGGCCCTCGGCCGATGATGTGATCGATACCGACATCGAGCTCCAGTACAGCGCGAACGGGACCGATTGGCACAGCGACTATAATGAGGCCGCGGATATTTTCATGCGCCAACGCATGAACTCTGGGGCATGGGGCACTGCGCTTCGCTTCAGGGGGCCTGACGGCCCATCCGGGCCTATGGGTCCTGTTGGTCCAGGCGGCACCGATGGTGAAGACGGCGGAGCGTGGTGGTGTTATGCCAGCACGGGAGCAATCAACCGGTCTGTGGCTGGCGTGTATGTGCCCGCAACTGTGACGGTGTTTGCCATGAGTGCGAGCGGCCTAGGACAAGTCGGGCCGTTTGCTGGCTGGTGGAAGGTGTACGAGAGTTATGACGGGGTGAATTGGACGCTCGTCCATACGTCGTCCGCCGCCGCGCAATCCGTGACCAGGGCGCCCAGCGTTGGGATCAAGGCGATCCGGGTTCAGCTTTACCAAAGCTCCGCCTTCTCAACGCAGCTCGGGGAAACCATGGTGACTGTGGCCAATGATGGTGCGACCGGGGCAACAGGTGACGCAGGCTCCCCGTCAACGTCCTATTGGGCGACTGCCACTGCTGGTGCAATCAACCGGAGCCAGGCTGGTGCATATACGCCGGCCACTGTTGGGTTCTCCGCCCTCTCAAAAACTGGAGACAACGCACCTGCAGCCTATGGCGGCCGCTGGATCGTTGCGGAGACGACAGACGGCACCACGTGGGCCAACGTTTACACATCAGCGGCGGACGAAAGCTCAATTACCAGGACGCCAACTGCAGGCATCAAAGCCCTCCGTGCGCGTCTATATTTGGCTGGTGGTACCAGCGCCCTGGTCGACGAGTACCTGGTGCCTATTGTCATTGATGGTCCGACGGGCGCTCCTTCGACATCATACTGGCTTGGAGCTGTTGCTCCCCTGAAAAAGTCAATCGCTGGAGTCTATACGCCTGCCACGGTCGCGTTGCAGTCATTCAGCGCGATTGGTTCAGGAGCACCGGCTGCATACGCTGGACGCTTCAAGATCGAGGATACTCCGGACGGCACAACCTGGACTACCAGGTACACGTCGGCCGCGAACCAGTCCGCATACACATGGACCCCGACTGCCGGCATTACCCAGTTCCGCGTGAGCCTCTATTTGGCTGGTGGTACGACGACGCTCCTTGATCAAGTCATCGTGCCTGTGGCCCTCGATGGAGCAACAGGGGCCCCTTCGACGTCATATTGGCTCTCAGCGATCGCTCCGCTCAAGCGATCGGAGGCAGGGGCCTATACACCTGCCTCGATGACTTTCAGTGCTCTATTTGCAGTGGGGGCTGGTGCGCCTGCAGCCTATGCCGGCCGATTCAAGATCGAGGATACTCCTGACGGCACAACCTGGACTACTCGATACACGTCATCCAGCGATCAGACCAGCTACACATGGACTCCGACCGCAGGCATTACCCAGTTTCGTGTGAGCCTCTATATGGCAGGGGGCACTGTGACGCTTGTGGACCAAGTGACGGTCCCTGTTGTATTGGATGGATCTACCGGAGCCAGCGGGCCCAATGGAGCCAATGGCAACGATGCAGTCATCGCAGTTCTTGATAATGAGACAACCGCAGTGCCTGCAGACAGTGCCGGATCGGTGATTTCCTACGCCGGGGCTGTGGCCACCTGCAGCGTGATAAAGGGGGCGACCGATGACAGCGCCTCTTGGGCATTTTCCGCAGTCTTCACCAACTGTGCTGGCACCCTAAGCGGCGCACCATCCAATCGCACGGTCACCATCACAAGCCTGACCGCCGACGTAGGCTATGTAACATGGACGGTCACTCGCAGCGGGTGGCCCACGCAAACGAAGCGTTTCACCGTCACCAAGGCGAAGGCAGGTAGCCCTGGGGCGAATGGCACAAATGGGACCAATGGCACAAACGGCACCACGCCTACCGTGTACCTTATCGTCCCCAGCGTCAACGCGTGGGTGTACGGCATGGGGGCAATGTCGATCCAGTTCTGGCAACAGCTGCTCGGCGTACAGAGCAGCTATCTTGGGTACTACCGCATTTGGTCGCTACAAGGCACGACGTGGACGCTGCGCACATCTGGAGGCCCGAATAGCTCCATAAGCTACACGCCGATCAGCACGTACGCCGCCGTGCGCGTCGAGCTGTATAGCGATTCGGGATACACCAACATTCTCGACAGAAATACGGTCCCCGTCATCACCAATGGATCAAACGGAACTGACGCCACCGCGTACAGCCTTTGGTCGAGCGTGGCTTCGCTAAATAAGTCGCAAGCTGGTGTGTTCACGCCTTCGACTGTAACCTTCAGTGGCTACAGCAAAACAGGTGCAGCCGCACTGGCGGCTTACGCCGGGCGCTTCATCATTTCCGAGTCCACGGATGGCAGCGCCTTTACGGACAAGTACACGAGCGCGGAGAACGAGAGCAGCAAGGCTTACACCCCGAGCGGAAGCACGGTGAAGGCGCTTCGCTGTCGTCAGTACCTTGCTGGTGGCACAACAACGCTGATCGGCGAAACCATCGTGACCGTCACCGTGGACGGAGCGACTGGTGGCACTGGCGCAGCGGGTGCTCGTGGCAGCGTGAGCAAGGCCGCCAGCACTGCCAGCACAAGCTGGGTGGACGCGCAGGCCGTTACGGCAATCACTGCGTCAGGGCTTACTCCTCAGAACCTCGATGTGGTGACTCTATATAATACCACGGCAGGATTCTCTGAGACTCGTGTCTATAATGGTTCATCGTGGGTGGCTGTCGGAAAATATCTCTCAGGAAACATCCTTCTGGATGGCACGATTGACGCCATTGCCCTTAAGGCAATCAGCGCCTGGGCGAAGCAATTCACGATCAGCACAGGAGGGTACTTCTCCTCCGGTCAAACCGACTACAATACAGGGACAGGTTGGTGGATGGACCATAACGGAGGTGCACCCCGCATGTCGCTCGGGGTGCCCGGCGTTAACGGCTTCGCTTACGATGCAACCAATGGGTTCCGGGTGTTCGGTGACCTTATGACCGTTGGGCGGTTCAAGATTGTGAGGGACAGTGCGCTGAACCTTCCAACGAACGCCATAGGGAATAACACCATCTTGTATGCAGATGGAGGAGTGGCGGCGCCCACCACGAACATGGTCGAGTTTGGAGCCAATGCCACGTCTTATAGCGGGGGCACGGTCCTACAGGATGCTGGATATTTGAAGATCTCTTCGAACCAGCACATTACAACCTCCGGGTTCAAGTACTCGGCGGGGCTGACCGTCCAGAATGGAAATCTGCAGTTTTCCGCGTCCTACAAGGCCAACACGGCTACCGCTGCGAATGCAGGCACAGGCACGTTTTCGTATACGGCCAATGCTACATGGCGCGGGTTTACCCTCCAGTGCGACAGCACTGTTGTAGCCACCATTGATGCGGCCGGATTCTACATCCCTATCAACACGATCGTTCGGAGTATCGGGATCAAGCCGGCGAGTGCGACAAAGCGGACCCAGATTTGGGCGGAATATGAGGCATCACTCGTGCATACCTTTGCAGGGGCAAACCCGACCTACGTAAACGTGGACATCACTGGCTACGGGTTCTCGGCTAAGCCTGACACCGGCCGTATTGATATAATGGGGTGGCCCGGTGCCGAGGCGAGCTACGACTTCGACAATGCTGGAAGCACAGCGACCAATGCCGTAGTCCGTTTTGATGCCGTGCCTGGAGGCTCAATCCCCAGCGGATCGCTCAGGTTCTTCGTCCAGTTAAGGGCGGTTACCCAGGTTTCAGGATGAACTCCGTATGACCGATAACTCACCGATGAACTATGCCTGACGTGAACTTCACCTCCTATGCCGACCAAGTCGGCATCAGTGTCTCCAACCTTCAGGTAGTCCCCGCCGATCCTTCGTCCTACGACGACACCTTGAAGATCTCGCACTGCATCAGCTGCTCATTCACCGGAGGCGTGGTCGTTGGCGGCCGTGAAAATGCCCTTGATCTAAATCGGAAGTGTGAGGACGTGACGGTGAGTCTGCTGGAACTCCATGGAGGTCGTCAGGCCTCCATTGTCTGCAAGGGAGGGTGCCGAGGCGTTGTTTTGCGAGACATGGTCATATCCCCAGACCCAAAGTCCTGGACCGATATCCTGTGGGATGACTGGTCTGCTCAGAGTACCGATCCGTCATCTGGGGTTCTTGACCACGTCGTCAGGCACGACGGAAAACCGGTGCGCATCGTTTTCGGGCGGTTCCGTCTACCCCTTGTGCTCCGGTCCAAGGTCCGCGTGCTCTGGATCTATTCAATTGGCCTGCACCTCTACAACCTCGGCAAGGATCTGGCCGTTGCGCTCCGTCTTTGCCGGCCTTAAGCGTCCCTTAATGGGGGCTTGCGGGGCCATTCACGGGGTGCTTTCTAGGGGTGTCCCCAATCCCCACTGGTTTGGCAGGAGTTACCAAACCTATGA
>Ga0247724_1000054_pt1 | contig 35829 bp, 26 predicted proteins | sample OKSTACKMC2E_FD_182776 | JGI IMG/M metagenome (GOLD analysis project Ga0247724, IMG submission 182776) | Subsurface sediment microbial communities from gas well in Oklahoma, United States - OK STACK MC-2-E | ecosystem: Environmental > Terrestrial > Deep subsurface > Rock core/Sediment | place... | reverse complement strand
CCCAGTGCAATATAACCCCAGACGTCACGGTCAAAGTCGATCAGAATCGTGTTAAACCGCGCTACCGCATCAAACAGCTCGGCGATGTAATCATGCGGTTCAATTTGCGTGGTGAATGGGTTCCACGTCAGGCCCAGGCTGGTGACAAACTGCTCAGAGATTTGGTGCCAGTCTAAAGTCGGGTAGGCTGATAAATGCGCATTGTAGTTGCCGACAGCGCCGTTAAATTTACCGAGCATTTCAACCGCAGCCACCTGATTGCGCTGGCGCTGTAAGCGGATATAGACGTTGGCCATTTCTTTGCCAAGCGTGGTCGGCGATGCCGGCTGGCCATGGGTGCGGGCCATCATTGGAATGGTTTTGTACTGCACCGCGAGCGCTTTGATGGATGCCAGCAACTGGTCCATCAGTGGCAACAGCACCTGATCGCGCGCCGTTGTTAACATCAGGCCGTGAGATAAGTTATTGATATCTTCAGAAGTACAGGCGAAATGGATAAATTCGCTGATGGCGGCTAATTCAGCGTTGCCGGCCACTTTTTCTTTCAGCAGATATTCCACCGCTTTGACGTCATGGTTGGTGGTGCGCTCAATTTCTTTCACGCGCTCGGCATCGGCCAGGCTGAAATTGTCGACAATTGAGTTCAGCAAGGCATTGGCGCTGGCAGACAATGCCGGCACTTCGTTGATTCCAGCGATGGTCGCCATCTGCTGCAACCAGCGCACTTCAACGGTGACGCGGAATTTAATCAGGCCGAATTCACTGAAAATGTCCCGCAGTTCTGTAGTGCGGCTGCCGTAACGCCCGTCCACCGGAGAGATGGCGGTTAATGCGTTGAGTTCCATGACGACTCCCTTAAGCTAATTGTTGTAAAACCTGCTGAGTTTCGCGCAGCAAAGCTTTGCGCTGAAACAGAAAATGATAACGACGGCCACCGGCCTGACGCCACAGCACCGCCGAGCGCACTGCGGCCAATAACAGGGCACGGATTTTTTGCTGCACCGCGCTTTGTTTTAATTGCTCAGGCACGCCGGCGATCTGAATGCGGTTACCCAGCGGACTGATATGTTCGACATAAATATCGGCAATGCTGGCGATGATATTGTCATCAGTAACCTGAAAATGCTGCAGCTGTTTCTGCAGTCGTTCGATACGTTTACCGACGGCGCCTAAGCTGTCTTTTGACTTATTCAGCAAACGTTCCAGCACCAGCACCGCCATCACATAACGGGTCAGTTCCAGATCTTTACGTGGCTGATCGCCGAGCTGCGCCGCCAGAATATGGTAACCGCCGGCCAGATTCGCCAGTTTGCCGCCATAGATATCGACGGCTTCAGCCGGATTTTGCTCGGCAATACTTTGCAACAGAGTTTGCAGCACGCCGGATTCCAGTGCTTCACCACGGGCAATTTGCTGTACTGCGCGCACAGCCAGACAAATCGCGGACAGTGCCAGCACTTGCGTAGAAATTGATTGATTCATCACTGTAAAGCCTCATCAATGATGCCGCCGCCAAGGCAGATTTCATTCAGGTAAAACACCGCGGACTGGCCCGGCGTCACCGCTTTTTGCGGTTCATCAAACAGCACTTCCAGCCGGTCCGCACCGAGGCGGCGTAAAGTGCAGGGAATATCCTGCTGGCGGTAGCGGGTTTTGACGGTGCAGCGCAGCGTTTCAGACGGGCCTTGCCGGTCGACCCAATGCAGTTGAGTTGCTGTCAGGCCTTTGGAGAGCAGACTAGGGTGGTCGTGACCCTGTGCCACAATCAGCTGATTGTTAATTAAATCTTTACTGACCACATACCAGGGCTCTTCGCCGCCGTCTTTGGTGCCGCCAATACCAAGGCCTTTGCGCTGACCAAGGGTGTGATACATCAGGCCTTCGTGGCGGCCAATTTTTTCACCATCAACGGTGATGATGTCGCCTGGCTGTGCCGGCAGGTATTTTTGCAGGAAATCTTTAAATTTACGCTCGCCGATAAAACAAATGCCGGTGGAATCTTTTTTGTTGTGGGTGATCAGGCCCTGTTGTTCGGCGATGGCGCGAACAGCCGGTTTTTCCAGATGACCGACCGGGAAGAGCGTCTGGGCAACGTGTTGTTCGCCGATGGTGTAGAGGAAATAACTCTGGTCTTTGTTGGTGTCGAGGCCGCGCAGTAACTGCCAGTGGCCATCCACTTCGCGGCGCTGTACATAATGGCCGGTTGCGATGTAGTCGGCGCCAAGCGCTTCGGCAGCAAATTCAAGGAAAGCTTTAAACTTAATTTCCTTGTTACACATGATGTCCGGATTTGGCGTGCGGCCGGCTTTGTATTCGGCGAGGAAATACTCAAACACATTGTCCCAGTATTCGGCGGCAAAGTTGACTTTGTGCAGCTTGATGCCGAGGGTGTCGCACACTTGCTGCGCGTCTTTTAAATCTTCTGCTGCAGCGCAGTATTCGTCATTATCATCTTCTTCCCAGTTCTTCATAAACAGGCCTTCGACCTGATAGCCCTGCTGGATTAACAAGTAGGCTGAGACTGAGGAATCAACGCCGCCGGACATGCCGACAATGACTTTTTTGCTGCTGTTTTCTGACATAACCTGCGCTTTGTGGAAAAAATGAGGCGCGGATTATAGCATCATTTCATGGCCAACACAGCCCGTGCGCAGCATGCAAAAGCTCAGTGCGGATCTGTCATTGGCTGCAAGGCATGAAGCGGCAAGCGGATGCCTTGTTGGTAAGCGTCGATCGCTGCAGTCACCAGCTTGCTGCGCACCGGCAATGCTGCCTCTGCCAGTTCATCGACGCTGAACCAGTGCAGCGCCAGGATATCCGGGTCCTGTGGCGCATAGCGGGTTGGTAATGAGACCGGTTCAAAAATAAAATTCACCCGATAATAAAAATGACCGTTGGCGGCACGTAACTGCGAGATGCCAAGCCAGCCAGTCGGCGTTAATTCCAGGCCGGTTTCTTCGCGCAGCTCCCGGCGCATCGCATCAACTAAGTCTTCGCCGTGCTCAACGTGGCCAGCCGGCTGGTTCAGTACCAAAGCGCCGCTGTGTTTGTCGCGCTCTTCCACCAGTAAATAACGCTGCTGATAACAGACCACCGCGGCCACTGTCAGATGTAAAGTTGAACGATCCGGCACCGGATGCCTCCTGTAGACTTTTATTTGTTATACGGATTCTGCACAGGTCAGTCCAGAAAAGGTTTTGCCGTGCGCTTGAAAAGCGTACACTGAGACGCCATTGCCTGAATTCTGCAGCAGCCGCTGTAGCAACAGGGTTGGTCGCTGCGGGCACTTCTGCTGCGCGGCCTGTTGCTGATACACTGTGACTGATGTTTCGGACCCATTTTAATATTTACCGGTGTTTCGCTGCGATGTACCGCTGGATGTACGTTGTGGTTGGGATAACGGTGCTTGTCGAAAGCTAGCCAGGACCTGATATGACCACTGAAATTTCTAAAATCATCTACACCAAAACCGACGAAGCGCCAGCGCTTGCTACTTATTCTTTTCTGCCGATAGTCCAGACTTTTGCCAAAGCCGCTGATGTAGTGGTGGAGACTCGCGACATTTCGCTGGCAGGCCGCATTATTGCAGTATTCCCTGAATTCTTAAAACCTGAACAGCAACAATCCGATGCGTTGGCAGAATTAGGCGAATTGGCGACCAAACCTGAAGCCAATATCATTAAATTGCCTAACATCAGTGCTTCAGTCCCGCAATTAAAAGCGGCCATTAAAGAACTGCAGGCGCAGGGTTATGCACTGCCGGATTATCCGGAAGAAGCGCAAACCGAACAGGAAAAAGACATCAAAGCGCGTTACGACAAAATCAAAGGCAGTGCGGTAAACCCGGTACTGCGGGAAGGCAACTCTGACCGTCGTGCACCATTGTCAGTCAAGCAATACGCGCGGAAAAACCCGCATTCAATGGGCGCCTGGTCAAAAGATTCCAAATCCCATGTCGCACACATGACACACGGTGATTTCTATGGCAGCGAGCAATCGGTGACTGTCGCCGCTGCCGGCCCGGTAAAAATCCAGCTGGTGCAAGCTGATGGTACTGTCAAGGTACTGAAAGAGAAGACCAATCTGTCTGCCGGTGAAATTATTGATGCCGCAGTATTAAGTAAAGCGGCTTTGCGTGATTTCCTGGCTGCTGAAATTGCAGATGCTAAAGCTAAAGGTGTGCTGTTCTCCGTGCACCTGAAAGCCACCATGATGAAAGTGTCTGATCCAATTATGTTCGGCCATGTCGTCACTGTGTTCTTCAAGTCAGTGTTTGATAAACACGCGGCCTTGTTTGCCAAACTGGGTGTCGATGTTAACAACGGTCTGGGTGATTTACTGGCGAAGATCCAGCAATTGCCAGAAGCACAGCGTGCTGAAGTCGAAGCTGATCTGCAGGCTGCTTATGCCGCGCAGCCAGGTGTTGCGATGGTCAACTCAGACAAAGGCATCACAAATCTGCACGTACCAAGCGATGTGATTATCGATGCTTCTATGCCTGCTGCAATTCGCAGTTCTGGTCAGATGTGGAATGCTGCCGGTAAGCTGCAGGACACCAAATTTGTCATTCCGGACCGCTGCTACGCCGGTGTTTATCAGGAAACTATTAATTTCTGCAGAGAAAACGGCGCTTTTGACCCACGCACTATGGGCTCGGTACCAAACGTCGGTCTGATGGCGCAAAAAGCCGAAGAGTATGGTTCACATGACAAAACCTTTGAAATCCCAGCCGCTGGCACTGTGCAGGTATTGGATGCTGCCGGTACTGTGCTGATGAGCCATGTGGTGGAAGCCGGTGATATCTGGCGCATGTGTCAAACTAAAGATGCGCCAATTCAGGATTGGGTAAAACTTGCGGTTAGCCGTGCGCGCTTATCGAATACTCCGGCAGTATTCTGGCTGGATGCCAAACGTGCCCACGATGCGCAGGTGATTGCCAAAGTTGAAACTTATCTGAAAAACCACGACACCACTGGCCTGGATATTCAGATCATGTCACCGGAAGCGGCGACCCGTTTCAGTCTGGAGCGGATCAAGCAGGGTCTGGACACTATTTCAGTGACCGGCAACGTGCTGCGTGATTATCTGACCGACTTGTTCCCAATTCTCGAGCTTGGTACCAGCGCCAAGATGCTGTCGATTGTGCCACTGATGAACGGTGGTGGTTTATTCGAAACCGGCGCCGGTGGTTCTGCGCCTAAGCACGTCGAACAGTTTGTCGAAGAGAACCACTTACGCTGGGACTCGCTGGGTGAATTCCTGGCACTCGCCGCATCGCTGGAGCATTTAAGCCAGGTGTCCGGCAATGCCCGCGCGCAAGTACTGGCCGAAACTCTGGATGCAGCGACAGCCAAGTTCCTCGACAACGACAAATCGCCTACGCGTAAACTGGGCCAGCTGGATAACCGCGGCAGCCATTTCTATCTGGCGCTGTATTGGGCTCAGGCTGTGGCAGCACAAAGCAAAGACGCTGCGCTGGCCGCTCGTTTTGCACCACTTGCGAAAACTTTAAGTGAGCAGGAAGCGGCTATTGTGGCCGAATTGAACACAGTGCAGGGTAAAGCAGTGGACATCGGCGGCTATTACCGTCCGGATGATGCCAAAGCGAGCGCTGCGCTGCGGCCAAGCGCTTTGTTTAATGCGGCTTTAGCGGCTGTTTAAGCTGTTTTATGACTTGATGCAAAGGCACCTGCGGGTGCCTTTTTCTATGCGGCGAACTCAACTGGCGAAATGGCTCAGCGATCCAGCTGAAAAATAAGTGGCCATCAATGAAAAGGCAGCATTTGAAAGATTTTTAGCATGTTGCAGAAAAACAAAAACGGCCGTGATATCGGGGGTATCACTGACCGCTTTGACAGGCATTTCGCCTGGAACCGCACCCTTGGAGTCTGACGCCCTGCATCGTCAGCAGTTGGGTGGGTTTATTCAGGTTTTTCACCTTCTGGCAGTGCAATGTTCACTGCGTGCAGGCCTTTTGGCCCTTCTGACAGTTCAAACGTTACGTCCTGACCCGCTTTGAGAGTCCGGTACCCATCCATGCTGATGGTGGAGTAGTGGGCGAAAATGTCTTCGTCACGACCCTCTTCACGGATAAAGCCAAAACCTTTGGCGTTGTTGAACCATTTTACTTTACCGGTAGCCATACTACTTACTTCCTTCTCTTCGTTAGCTAAAATCTGTATTCTAGGTCCAGAGCATTTGCTGTGCGCAAAGCTCCAAAAAATACTGTAGATAAATTGTCCAACTAGTCAAGTTTTTTAGAAAAGTACGACCACTTGAAATACGGCAGAATCAACACAACATCCTTTGATGGAAGCAACAGGCGTGACTATAGTCTATGAGCAACACTAAATTTGGTGACGGACAATCCGAAGGGCTGGCGGAACTGATACGACAGAAAGTCGAACCTCCGCCGATGTATAAAGTGGTGCTGCACAATGATGATTACACCCCGATGGATTTTGTTATTGATGTGCTGACCCGGTTTTTTAATATGCAGTACGAAAAAGCCAGCGAAGTGATGTTACAGGTTCATTACGAAGGTAAAGCTGTCTGCGGTGTGTTTACTGCAGGAATTGCCGAAACCAAAGTTCAGCAGGTCAGTGAATATGCCAGAGAACATGAACATCCGTTACTTTGCACTATGGAGCGTGCCTGACAGCAGTCTCTCAGCTTTTTATAACTCAGGTGGATTGGGAGTTGTCTTATGTTAAATAAAGATCTTGAGTTAACGCTGAACCTGGCGTTTCGCTTTGCCAGAGAGCGCCGCCACGAATATATGACCGTCGAGCATCTGCTGCTCGCACTACTGGATAATCCGGCCGCCGGCGATGCATTAAAATCTTGCGGTGCCAATATTGAACGCCTGCGCCTTGAGCTGGCGAATTTTATCGATTCCACCACGCCACTGATCCCGGATGGCGATTTAGAACGTGATACCCAACCAACACTTGGGTTTCAGCGAGTTTTACAACGTGCTGTTTTTCACGTGCAATCCTCTGGCAAGTCTGAAGTTACCGGGGCTAATGTGCTGGTCGCTATTTTCAGTGAGCAGGAATCACAAGCCGTTTACCTGTTGAAAAAGACTGACATTAGCCGGCTGGATATCGTCAATTTCATCTCTCATGGCGTGATTAAGTCTGAAAAGCTTGATCAGTCAGACGAGCAGCAGCAGGATGAAAACGGCGAAATCACTGTCGAAGACAATAAATACCTGGAAAATTTCACCGCCAATCTGAATGTCTTGGCCAAAAATGGCCAAATTGACCCGCTGGTGGGTCGTGATCTGGAACTGGAACGCACCATACAGGTGTTGTGCCGTCGCAAGAAAAATAATCCGTTGCTGGTTGGCGAAGCCGGGGTTGGTAAAACTGCAATTGCCGAAGGGTTGGCCTTCCGTATTGTGCAGAATCAGGTTCCGGAAGTTATCGCCAACGCCACTATTTATTCGCTCGACATGGGCGCTTTGCTGGCAGGCACCAAGTATCGCGGTGATTTTGAAAAACGGCTTAAGTCGTTATTAAAAGAAATTGAACGCGAAAAAGACGCCATTTTATTTATCGATGAAATCCATACGGTCATCGGTGCCGGTGCTGCCAGCGGCGGCGTGATGGATGCCTCAAATCTGATCAAACCATTACTGTCCAGTGGTCGCCTGCGGTGTATCGGCTCGACCACTTATCAGGAATTTAAAAGTATCTTTGAAAAAGATACTGCGCTGGTCCGGCGTTTCCAAAAAATTCATATCACAGAGCCGAGCGTTGATGACACCACGCAAATCCTGCTGGGGCTGAAAGAACGCTATGAGCAGCATCACGGCGTGCGTTATACGCAAAAAGCGCTGCGTGCTGCCGCAGAGCTGTCGGCGAAATATATTAATGAACGGCATTTGCCGGATAAAGCCATTGATGTGATCGACGAAGCTGGCGCCAGTCAGCGTATGTTACCGGCATCAAAGCGCAAGAAAGTAATCAATGTACCGGAAATCGAGCATATCATTGCCAAAATGGCGCGTATCCCGGAAAAATCGGTGTCCGCATCAGACAAAGATGTGTTGGCCAATCTGGATCGCAATCTCAAGTTGGTGGTGTTTGGTCAGGATGCACCGATTGAAGCCCTGACTTCTGCCATCCGGTTATCGCGTTCAGGCTTAGGCAACGAAGAAAAACCCATTGGTAGTTTTCTGTTTGCTGGCCCGACCGGCGTCGGCAAGACCGAAGTTACTAAACAGCTGGCCCGCATTATGGGCGTCGAGCTGCTGCGTTTTGACATGTCTGAATATATGGAACGGCATGCAGTCAGCCGTCTGATTGGCGCGCCGCCGGGTTATGTCGGTTTTGAACAGGGTGGCCTGCTCACAGATGCGGTGTCCAAACATCCGTATTCTGTAGTGTTGCTCGATGAAATCGAAAAAGCTCACAGTGATATCTACAATATTTTGTTGCAGGTCATGGACCATGGCACTTTAACTGACAACAATGGTCGCAAAATTGATTTCCGCAATGTTGTGCTGGTAATGACTACCAATGCCGGCGTGCAGGAAACCGTGCGCAAAACCATCGGCTTTAAGCAGCAGGACCACAGCCATGATGCGCTGGCGGAAATCAACCGGACTTTCAGTCCTGAATTCCGTAACCGGCTGGATGGCATTATCTGGTTCCAGCATTTAAGCCGTGACATTATTCTGCAAATCGTCGACAAGTTTGTCTGTGATCTACAGGTGCAGCTGGACAAAAAACAGGTGCAGCTGGAACTCAGTCCGACCGCGCGGCAGTGGCTGGCGGATAAAGGTTACGACCAGGCGATGGGCGCGCGGCCGATGGGGCGCGTGGTGCAGGAACAGCTGAAAAAACCTTTGGCCAACGAAATTTTGTTCGGGCGCCTAAGTCAGGGTGGCGAAGTGCGCATTGATCTGCAAGGTGATGAGCTGTCGTTTGATTATCATGAAGATGAGGTACCGGCCTGATCGCCGGTACGCGCATAAAACAAAACCCGGGAAACCGGGTTTTGTTTTTACTGGATGCTTGGAGCCTGGCTGCGATTAGCGCTGACGGAAAACAATCCGGCCCTTGGTTAAATCATAAGGCGTCAGTTCAACCGTCACTTTGTCACCGGTCAGGATACGGATATAGTTTTTGCGCATTTTGCCTGAAATATGCGCAATCACCACGTGGCCGTTTTCGAGTTCGACTTTGAACATGGTATTTGGCAATGTATCAAGGATGGTGCCTTGCATTTCAATCACGTCTTCTTTCGCCATTCAGCGTACGAGCCCCTTCGGATTTAATTTTAAACAGAAAAAAACAGCGCAGATTTTGCCTAAAAGCCGGCGATAAGTAAAGCGACAAGCCGTTATTTAGCAAAATGATTGCCATTGGTCGAGGATCAGCCGTTGTTGCGGCCGAAATTGGCTCTTATAACGCATTTTCTCCGACTGGCTGACCAGATAACCCAGGTAGAAATAGGGGAGTTGTTGCTGAGTGCACAATTCAGTACCTGCCAGTACCGCAAGAATTCCCAGCGCCAGTTTGTGGTCAGGCTGATAAAAACTGTAAACCGCTGACAAGCCCTGCGGTAAATGGTCCAGCACCAGCACGCCAACCAGCTGGTCGTCCACATACTGTTCGAGCGTACTGACCTGCAGCCAGCTGCAACTGAGCAACTGTTGCAGATGTTCTGGCTCGGGCGGGTACATGACGCCATCGGCATGGCGCTTACTGATATAGGCCTGGTAAAGCGGAAAATAATTTTGCTGCAGTGGTTGCTGTTGCCAGCGCCAGTGCCAGTTCAGCTGATGGGCCTGCTGTTGTAACCGCCGCTGACTGCGGCTCAGCTGTAAAGTACTGACATCGAGCCTTACTGCCTGACAGGCCTGACACTGCAGGCAATAGGGCCGGTACAGCTGTTCACCGCTACGGCGAAAATTATGGTCCGTCAACCATTGGTACACTTCGGCGGAGAGCGGTTGCTCCGGCAGGCTAAAAAGCAACCGTTCTTGCTGGTCCGGCAGGTAACTACAGGGATGAAGCGGACTGACGCCTAATAAGAATTTGTCACTCATCGGTTTTTAATCAGGGCGGGTAACGGACCTGCTTGCCATAAATCTGCAGGCACAGGTAAGGCTGCTAAAGCTTGCAGCAGTTGCAGGTAATCGGGTCTTGGCATTTTTTGCGCGCCACATTGCAGTAAAAATGGGTTAGGCAACTGGCAGTCGATCCAGCCGAGATCAAAACTCTGCAGGTATTGTTGTAACTGCACTAAGGCAAGCTTGGCAGCATTCGGCACACGGTTAAACATCGACTCACCGCAAAATAAACGGCCAATCTGCAGGCCGTAGAGGCCGCCGACTAATTGGTCTTGCTGCCAGACTTCAATACTGTGTGCGATCCCTTGTTGATGCAGCTGATGGTAAGCCGCGCGAATGTCGGCGCTAATCCAGGTGCCTGGTTGATTGGGCCTCGGTGCTGCGCAGCCGGCGACCACTTCAGCAAAGGCCAAATCACAGCTGAAATGATATTGGTGTTTTTGCCAATCTTTGCACAAACTACGACCCGCTTTGAGACTGCCGGGCGCAAACACCGCCCGGATTGCCGGAGACCACCATAACAGCGGGTCGTCTTCGCTGAACCAGGGAAAAATACCCTGATGATAAGCTGCAGTTAACCGCTGAGGCGATAAATCACCGCCAAATGCCAGTAATCCATCTGGTTCGGACAGCGCCGAGGCCGGCGCCGGGAACCAGTCTGGATCTGTGCTCAGTTCAGGTAACCACAGCACAGTCACAGCGTTTATTTGTCCAGCGCGTCGAGGTAACGCTCGGCATCTAACGCAGCCATACAACCTGTACCGGCTGAGGTGATCGCCTGACGGTAAATGTGATCGCTGACATCGCCAGCGGCAAAAACGCCCGGAATACTGGTTTGGGTGGCATTGCCATGTAAACCGCTTTGTACGACCAGGTAACCACCGTTCATATCCAGCTGACCTGCGAAAATATCCGTATTTGGTTTATGACCAATGGCAATAAATACGCCCTGTAAATCAATTTGCTCGTCAGCCTGACCTGCAGTTGATGACAGCCGGACACCGGTGACGCCGGCATCATCACCTAATACTTCAGCAAGTTCGCGGTGGGTGTGCAATACGATGTTGCCGGATGCCACTTTGGCATTTAAACGGTCGACCAGAATTTTTTCGGCTTTAAAGCTGTCACGCCGGTGGATCAAATGCACCTCGGATGCGATGTTTGAGAGGTACAAAGCCTCTTCAACAGCAGTATTACCACCGCCCACCACGGCAACTTTCTGATTGCGGAAAAAGAAGCCATCGCAGGTCGCACAGGCCGATACACCGCGGCCACTGAATTTTGTTTCAGACTCCAGGCCCAGGTACTTGGCTGAAGCGCCTGTGGCGATGATCAGCGCGTCACAGCTGTATTGACCATTGTCGCCTGTCAGCAGAAATGGCCGTTGTTGCAGATTGACGGTGTGGATATGGTCAAACACAATCTCAGTGTTAAAAGTTTCGGCATGCTCACGCATGCGCTCCATCAGTGCCGGGCCAGTCAGACCGTGCGGGTCACCTGGCCAGTTTTCGACTTCAGTCGTCGTGGTTAATTGTCCGCCTTGCTGCATGCCGGTTAACAAAACTGGCTTGAGGTTGGCGCGGGCAGCGTAAACAGCGGCGGTGTAGCCGGCTGGGCCTGAACCCAGAATAAGCAGGCGGCTGTGTTTTGGATTTGACATGAATTTCCCCGGAAATGCTCTACAGAAATAAGCGTTGTCTGTACGTGGGGCCGATTCTATTGGATTGCAACCCGAACGCAAAGTCGGGTACTAAAATTATTTCTGCCGCAATGTAAAGTCGGCGGTGCTGTGCTAATTTAGCCACAAACAGACTGCGTGAATTGCAGCACACGTCAACACGCATTTCCTGCGCGGAGGTTTACCTGAAACTGTTGGTTTTCCTGATGTTCATTTGGTTATGGTTGCCCGTTGCGCAGGCCAATGACGCTTTTTTCAAACGGATTGGTGTAGATGACGGTTTGCCAAATGCAACTATTTACAGCGTGGCACAGGATTCCGACGGCTTTATCTGGTTGAGTTCAACCAATTCAGGGTTACTGCGTTACGACGGCTATCAGTTTGCTGAATTTCCGGTGCTGACTGCTGAAGAACGAAATACTTTGGGGTCGCAGGACGTTGGCAGCCTGCTGATTGACCGCAAACAAAACATTTGGGCAGGGACCTGGGGTTATGGCCTGAGCCGGATTGATGCAAAAACCGGTGAACTACGCCGGTTTAAAACTGATGCCGGAGATGTAAACAGCCTGGCCAGTATGCAGGTTCAGGTGTTGTTTGAAGACAAACAACAAAATATCTGGATCGGCACCACGGGCGGCCTGAACCGGATGAGCGCTGACGGACAATGGCAACGCTTACAGTTTTCTGATCGTCAGCTGGCTCATAACCGGATTTGGAGCCTGAGTCAGACTCAGGATAACACCCTGTGGATTGGCACCTCGGCTGGTTTGCATGCCTGGCGGGAAGACAGTGGTTTGTCAGAAGTGCTATTGCCATTCCCACAAGGCAGCGGCCGTGATAACGAGATCCGCGCTTTGTTCAGCAGCGGCGACAAACTCTGGGTTGGCACGCGGCAGGGGTTGTTTGTGTTAGATCCGGCCACTCGCAGTTTCCGGCAGGCAGAGTTTTTCACTGGGCGCCATACACCAATCATCAACGTCATCTCCGCCGATCAAAATGGCATGCTGCTGGTTGGCTCTTATAATGGCTTGTTCCGCGTCCATCCGCAGTTGCAGCAGTTTGTGAAGTTCCGCGAGCAGGAGTCATTGTTACCAACAGTCAATATCCGCTCTTTGTTTCTCGACCGCACCGGCGTACTTTGGCTGGGATCACGGGAAAATGGTCTGTATTACACCCGGCATAGTAAGTCGGCTTTTGCATCCTTAAGTGAACTGGCGCCACACACCAATCCTGCACAGTTCCGTTTCACTGTCACTGCAGTATTCGCAGACCCTGAATCGATTTGGTTAGGCAGCGCTGAGCATCTGCATCGGTTTGTCCGGCGCACCGGTACGATGACCAGTTTTTTAACCGGTGGCAGGGTCAATGCGATCCGGCGCGATCCGTCCGGTCAAATCTACACTGCTACGGATGTGGGTTTGTTTAAAGTGACGCCGGATATGAAAAAGTTGCTGCCTGTGGCTGAGCCATTTCAGCAAAACCCGCAGGTCGCAGCCAATATCCGTGATCTGAGTATTCAGTCCGATGGTAGTTTCTGGATTGGGCTTTGGGGGGATGGTGTGATCCATTGGGACCCGGTGCAGCAAGTTTCAACGACCTATCTGCAGCCAGAGATCCGGCATAAAACCGGGGATGCTGTGCAAGCGATGCTGGTGGATGATGATTATACCTGGGTCGGCACCCGATACTCCGGTGTGTTTCGCATCAGGCACGGCAGTGGTGAAGTCGAGCATTTCAGTCAGGCTGATTCAAATGGGCTGGAACTGCCCAGTCAGGATGTGCAGTGTCTGGAAAAGGGCCCGGCTGGCAGCTTGCTGATTTGTACTCAACTGGGTTTAGTGTTGTACGACGTGCAGCAAGACAGCCAGTATTTGCTTGACGTCCGCAGTGGTTTACCCAGTAGTAATATCATTGGCGCCTATGCCGATCAGCAGCAAAATATCTGGTTATTGTCGGCCAAAGGCCTGAGCCTGAAACACAGTGACAGTCAGCGCTTAATCACATTTACAAAGCAAGACGGGATGGTCGCGACAGAACAGGTGTTTAAGTCGTTTTTTGACGACCAGCAAGGTACGTTTTACATCGGCTCCATCGATGGTTTGACTGTGATGGAGCCGGCCTTGATTTGGATTAACCAGATTGAACCCAAAGTGGCCGTATCGCGCATTCTGGTAAACAACACGCCGCTGCCGCTGCAGGCAAACACAGCCCGTTGGGCAGAAATTGTGCTAAAACCGACTGATACCAGTCTGGAGTTTGAGTTTGCCAGCCTGGACTTTCATGATCCCTCGCGTAACCAATATCAATACAAACTAACTGGTTTTGATCCGGACTGGATTTTGCAGCCGGGCCGGCGCAGTGCCTATTATTCAAATCTGCCGGCCGGTGAGTATGAGTTGGAATTAAAAGGCTCCAATAACCATGGTTTGTATAATCAAGTGCCGGAACGTGTCCGTGTCCGGGTATTGCCGGCCTGGTGGCAGCAAAGCTCTGTACAGGTGTTGGGCTTTATCCTGACCATGTTGTTGATCCTGACTTTTCACCAGTATCGGTTACGCCATATTCAGCAGATCAATAAACTGCTGCAGAACTCGGTCCAGGAAAGAGCCAAAGCACAGTTAATTCTGGAAACCAAAGTGACAGAGCGGACCCGGGCACTGGAAGAGAGCTCAATGACCTTGTCTTTGCGTACCCGTCAGCTGGAAAAGAGCCTGACTGAAATTGCCAAAGCCAACAAAGAGCTGAAGCGGCTGGATAAACTTAAAGATGAGTTTATTTCCACTGTTTCGCACGAACTGCGAACCCCATTAACGTCAATTCGCGGCGCCATAGGCCTAGTGGCGCAGAATGTAGTGCCTTTGGGCTCAGATGCCTACCGCCAGCTGGTGGAGACCGCATTACAAAACTGCGAGCGGCTGTCGCAGCTGATTAACGATTTACTGGATGTACAAAAATTTGAAGCAGGTAAATTTGCGCTGCAGCTGAAGCCGGTTGAGCTCAACGAATTATGCCGCCAGGCGGTTGACGGTATTCAAAGTTATGCGCTGCGCTATCAGGTGACTGTCGAGTTGCTCCTGCCGGCAGACCCAGCCGTGCTGACTCAGGCGGATCCGCTGCGCCTGCGTCAGGTGCTGGATAATCTGTTGTCAAATGCAGTGAAGTTTTCTGCGCCGCAACAGTCGGTGGTCCTGCGTCTGGTGACTCAGTCCGAAGCGATCCGTCTGGAGGTTATTGATCAGGGGCAGGGCATCCCAGAACAATTTAAGTCGCGGATTTTTGAAAAGTTTTCGCAGGCCGATGCGTCCGACAGCCGCTCAAAAGAAGGCACCGGGCTGGGGCTGACCATTTGTAAGCGTATTATTGAAAGCCACGGCGGCCAAATTGGCTTCGACAGCACTGAGCATGTCGGCACCACATTCTGGATCCGTTTAAACCGTCTATCGAACGTGTTGCCGCTGGAGTCTGCCTGATATTACTTTGCGATGCACTGCAAGGCTCAAACCAGCCAGACTTATAATACATAGCGATAGACTGACCAAAAGTGACAAGCACTGCCGGCCATGACAAAACAGTGCCAAATCAGGTGATGAAAGCGCAGACGGTGCCACAGGTAAAACACCACACCGCCTGAGTAACACAGGCCACCGGCCAGCAACCACCACAAGCCACCTGATGGGACGTGTTCAAGCATCGGCTGTGCGGCGATGACCACCAGCCAGCCCATTACCAGATACAACATCAGGCTGAGTTTTTTAAATTTCAGATGGGCGATGAATTCCAACGCGACGCCAAGCAGGGCTATGCCCCAGATCACCAAAACCAGATAAAAACCCCAGCTGTCTTTGAGGCTAATCAGTGTAAACGGCGTGTAGGTTCCAGCGATTAGCAGATAGATTGCACTGTGGTCCAGTTTGCGCCAAAAAGCTTTTTGGCGGGCGTCGGTACAGGCGTGATACAGTGCCGAGCAGCTGTACAACAAAATCAGACTGGTACCAAATGCGATAACAGCGCCGAGAGTCGCCGGGGCCTCTGCCGGCACCAGTTGCAGCATCAGCCACAGCCCAATCATGCTTAGCAACGCACCTGTGGCATGGCTGAGTGCATGGAAGAACTCGTCATGCCCCTGATATCTTAAGTCCATCGAAATCATTCTTATTCAGTATCTGGTCCGCTCAGTTTACCACAGTTCTGCTATGTCACGGCAAGCCGGCGGATTGCTCCTGCAGCCAAAACGGTTACAATGCGCGGCAAAAGGAGAACATCTATGCCGTTATTGCTGGTGCTGGGCTATGTCTGGCCAGAACCAAATTCTTCTGCCGCCGGCTGGCGCATGGTGAGTTTGTTGCAGTTGTTCCAGCGTCAGGGCTGGCAGGTGGTGTTTGCCAGTGCTGCCGACAAATCACCACATCGGCTTGATTTAAACCAGTTCGGCATCGAAGAAGTCACCATTGCGCTGAACTGTGACAGTTTCGCCGCGCAGCTGCAGCAATGGCAGCCGGCGGCTGTGTTGTTTGACCGCTTTATGCTCGAAGAGCAGTTTGGCTGGTGGGTCGATGAGATTTGTCCACAAGCGCTGAAACTGCTCGACAGCGAGGATCTGCATTGTTTACGGGCGGCCCGTCAGCAGGCGTTTAATGAACAGCGCGAGGTAGATCACGCCGATTTGACTGGTGAACTGGCGCTCAGAGAAATCGCCGCCATCCATCGTTGTGACCTGACCCTGACTATCTCCCGTGCTGAGCTGCAGCTGCTGACTAATGTTTATCAGGTACCGGCTGCGCAGTTACTGTATTGCCCGTTTTTTATCGAAAACTGTCAGGTGGATACCAGCACCGGGTTTAGTGAACGCCAGCATTTCAGTTTTATTGGTAATTTTCGCCACGAACCCAACTGGCAGGCGGTTCTGCGCTTAAAACAGCTGTGGCCGCAACTGCGCAAACAGCTGCCGCAGGCAGAATTACATATCTATGGTGCTTATCCACCGCCTAAAGCTACGCAGTTACATGCGCCCAAACAGGGCTTTTATATCAAAGGCTGGGCGGCAAATGCGGCTGATGCCTTTGTGAACTACCGGGTTTGTCTGGCGCCGCTGAGTTTTGGCGCGGGCTTAAAAGGCAAGGTTATCGATGCGATGCGTTTTGGCACGCCGGTGGTAACGACAGAGATCGGCGCTGAAGGCATCAGCCATCAAGCTGATTTTCTCGACTTCCCCGGTATTGTAGCCATCGACGATCAAGCGCTGATTGACGCGGCGGTGGCGTTATATCAGGACTCTTCGCTGTGGCTCAAGGCCCGGCATAGAGCCGCTGCCTGTCTTGAGCAATTTGATGCGGCGCTCCTGATGCCGCAGGTCTGGCAGCAACTGAGCGCCGTGCAACAACAGCTGGCGCAACACCGTCAGCAAAGTTTTACCGGTCGCATGTTAAAGTATCATCATCATCGCAGTACCAAATTTATGGCGCAGTGGATTAACGCAAAAAACAAACTGGCCGCGTTACAACCAAAGGAGTCTTCAGATGGCGCATCGTGACGAGCTGCTGCAGTTAATGAATAGCAAATTAGAGTCAGGCAGGGTGCGTGATTATTGCCCAAACGGTTTGCAGGTTGAAGGCAAGGCCAAGGTCCGGAAAATTCTGACCGGAGTTACCGCATCTCAGGCCTTGCTGGACCGGGCTGTGGCCGAGCAAGCCGACGCAATTCTGGTGCACCATGGCTATTTCTGGAAAAACGAGGCCAGCGAAATTACCGGTATGAAAAAACGCCGGCTGCAGACCTTGTTACAGCATGATATCAACTTGTTCGCCTATCACTTGCCGCTGGATATTCATCCGGACCTGGGCAATAACGCGCAGCTCGGCGCCTTATTAGGTTTTGGTGATATCAGTGCCTTAGCTAGTGTCGAACCCATCGGTGTGGTGCGGCAAACGCAGCTGAGCGCTGCAGTACAGCTCACTGACATGGTGGCGTTATTGCAGCAAAAACTGGAGCGGTCAGTATTTGTCCATGACGCTGGCATCGGCGAGATCCGTCATATTGCCTGGTGTACCGGCGGTGGTCAGAGCTACATTGATGCGGCCGCAGCGGCCGGTGCCCAGCTTTTTATCAGCGGTGAAGTGTCGGAACAGACCATCCACAGCGCCAATGAGCTGGGCATTCATTTTATCGCGGCCGGCCATCATGCAACGGAGCGATATGGTGTCAAAGCGCTGGGAGAGTGGCTGGCGACGCAAACGGATGTCGAGGTGGTGTTTGCCGATATCTATAATCCGGCGTGAGCAGGGACTAGCAAAGTGCTAACTGTCAGGGCGCCTTGATAGCCTGAACCACTGCTCCAGTAAGCCCGCGTATTCGTACCAGGCGTCGCCCAGGGTGTCTGTTGCTCTCAGCTGTGGCACCCAGACCGGCCATTGGCTGTCGGCATAGGAACGACGAATACGAAAATCAGTCGGCGCAGGGAGCGGAAAACGCTGCTGAGCGCCAAACCAGCGCATGGCCCGCGGCATATGCGTCGCATTAGTGACCAACGCCATCGGCTCTCTGGCATCGATAGCCCGGACCAACAGCGCCACCTCACCCTCAGTGTCGGTAGCAGCAGGGTGCTGACGAATGGCCTGTGCCGGAACGCCCAGAGCCTGCAAAAATTGTTGTTCTAGTTCGGTGTGAGCAACCTGACTATCCGCGATGCTGCCGCTTAAATGAATGATAGCTGCAGGTTGGGCGTGCCATATCTGCGCGGCTTCGACCAAACGCGCGAGACTGCAGGGTTCAGGTTGACTGCTCAGCGGCAGAAAAGCCGCGTCAGAATGACGGCAGCCAAGTACTGCGATATGCTGCACCTGTTGTCCGGCAAAAGCCGGATAAGCGAATTCTAATGGTGTGGCCAGCCAGTCTGCCAGGGGGCGGCAGGTGATTAGGGCTAAAAACAACAGGGGTGTTGCCAGTAACCTGACTGAAACCTGCCGGCGGCGCCATGTCAACAGGGCACAGAACAAGCCAATCAGCATCAGTTGTACCATAGGTGTTAACAACAGTTTTATCAGCAGATCCATAGATTTATGACCAAAAAAAATCCAGCGAAGACCAAATCAGATCGCAATTTTGACAGCATTGCTGCCAAATTCCAGCAGAATATCTATAACACCACTAAAGGCCGGTTGCGTCAGCTGGTACTGCAGCGTGATTTGCTGGAACTGCCGCACCTACAGCAGCCGGGGGGCCGGGTGTTAGATGTCGGCGGCGGTCAGGGTCAGCTGGCGTTGTGGCTGGCTGGTTTAGGGCATCAGGTGCTGTTGACCGACTTATCCGGCGAAATGCTGGCATTGGCGCAGCAGGCGGCCAAAGAGCAGCAGCTTAGTCTGCAAATTCAGCAGTGGTCGCTGCAACAGCTGGCAGAGCAACAGCAGAGCGCACCATTGGTGCTTTGTCATGCCGTGCTGGAATGGTTAGCAGAGCCAGCCGAAGCTATCCGCCAGTTATATCAGCTGGTCGAGCCGGGCGGTGTGTTGAGTCTGATGTTCTATAACGTCGACGCCAAACGTTTTTCCAATATTGTGTATGGCAATTTTAACTATGTGCTGCGCGATTTGGCCTACAAGAAAAAAGTCAGCCTGAGCCCGCAAAACCCGCTGGACCCGCGCGCTGTCGCCGACTGGTGTCAGCGGGCTGGTTTTATCCAGCTCAGTAAAACCGGCGTGCGTTGTTTCCATGACTATCTGCGTGACCGCTCTGAGCAGGAAACTGAGTTTGATAAACTGCTGGAAGTGGAACTGCGTTACAACAGAACTGAGCCCTATGCCTCGTTAGGCCGGTATCAGCATCTGCTGTTGCAGAAACCTCTGTAGCGGAAAAGCCTGTAACGAAACCCCTGAAATCAGGGGCTAATCAAATTCCATTTTATACAACAGGTCTACTGAGGTCGCGATGCCTTGCACCGCCTCCAGGTAAACCTGCTGCATCAGCCGGTAGCGCAGGGTAAATTCACCAAACTGACTGAAGATGCCTACGCCGTATTTCACCTGCAACCGCGGCGACAAATAGCCACTGACCGTAACTTTGGATTTATCGCCGCTGCCGGCAGTATCGAGGCTCAGATCCGAGATGCCAAAGGCTTCACCAATAGCGCCGACCAGCTGGCCTGAGTTGGCAATGCCAATGCCAATCAGGCCGGTAGTCACAGCGCCATCGCCGGCACTGCTGCCGATATCCCGGCCCATCAGCAAATAAGCCAGTGCATTGGCCTGTGGTTTAGAGGGTTCACTGAACACTTCGATTAAGGGGCTGTCGGCCAGCCCATTGACGCGCAGACCGGCAATGACGTTATCTTCGGTTTTCTCCGGATTGCGGATAGCTTCAATTGCCAGCAACGGCTGAGTGGCCGGGCCATTAAAAGTCAGCCGGCCTTTACGTAGTTTTAGATCCTGACCATAAGCACGGAAGCTGCCGTCTTTAAGCTGAACCTGGCCATGCAGCGTCGGCACCAGCCCCTGCTGGCGGACACGCAAATCGCCCTGCAGGCGGGTTTTCAGGCCAAAAGCCGACAACCGCACCTGCTCGCCAATCTTCAGGCGGATATCAGAGCTCAAGGCCCAAGTGGACTTCGCGCTGGTGCTGCTGGTTTTACTCAGGATGATTTCATCGTCACTGACCCGCACCGCATCTTCCGGCAGACTGTTAAAGCGGATAGAGCCGGCCGGCACGTCAATAACGCCGGTGATTTGACCGGAATGCGGACTGGCAGTCATTTTCAGCTGTGGACTGACGGTGAGGTCGGCATCCATCAGTTGTAACTGCAGTTTGTCGCCTTTGACTTCCAGCTGGCTGAACCAGGCGTCCGGCGTCAGCCAGTTGGCATCACCGGTCACATTGAGCCGGCCTTCCGGCGTTTGCCAGTCGCTGTTGAGGCTGGCGGCAAAACCACGGAAGCTGGCGAGCAGGCTGGCTTTGGTCAGCTCAAGCGGCGCCTGCTGGCCGGTCAGCTGCAGCGCGTCCACCGCCAGATTGCCATAAATAGCCGGGTTAGTCAGGGCACCTTCGGCCCGCAGGTTAGTGCTGAGCAGGCCGTCAAACTTACTGAATTCATTAAACACCGGTTGCAGGAAGGCCAGCGACAACGGCGCCAGCTGCAGGTTGGCTTTCAGCTGCGGCGCTTTGGTGTTGAGCTGACTGATCCCGACATCGGCGGCAACAGCACTGTCTTTGCCGAGCGTCGCCTGTAGTTGCGTGCTGAGTTGATAATTTTGCAGGCCACCTTTTAAGCTCAGGTCGTGCCAGGGCAGTTCCAGCACTGTGGTCAGCTGATGGCGCAGCAGCCCCTGATTACTGTTGAGGTCCCAGTTCAGTGCCGCTAACCGGCCTTGTTGCCAGCTCAGTGCCAGCTGACCACTGCCATCGCCGTCCATGCTGAATTTACCGGGCAGCAGCGGGTCCAGACTGCTGAGCGGCAGTTGCTGCAGCGCTATTGCGAGATCACCTTGTTTTGTACTTAACACCCTGGTTTTGCTCAGGCAAATCGATGCATCGGCCTGCTGCAAGCAGGCGGCGCCAATTTCGGCCTGTTGTTTGCCAACATCCAGCACCACTTGCCAGGGTTGCTGCAATTGCCAGTCGCCCATATCCGATTGCAGCCGTAGCTCCTGCACATCCGACTGCCAGCGTTGTTTGTTCATGCCAGCCTGCATCGCCAGCACCGCTTTGAGCTGATGACTATCCAGTGTCAGGTGCGTTTGATGTGCGCTGACAGTGCCTTCTGACTGCCAGTCCAGCTGTTGCAGCTGCCAGCCAGGGGCCTGACCATTTTTTAAGTTCAGACTGATCTGACTGGATTTTGAACCCAAGGCCGGCAACGATGCGCTGGCCGTCAACTCTGCCAACGCATAGTCATCCAGATAGTTGACGTTACTGGCTTTGAGATTGAGCTGCACATCAGGCTGTTGTACATCACCGCGCAGCTGAACACTGCCATCGATTTGCCCTTCAGCCAGCGCCAGCGAATAAGAGAGGTCAGCGATATGCAGCTGCGCGTCCAGTGTCAGCTGCTCGGCGAGAGCGCCGTTCATTTGCAGCTGATTCGGGCCGTGCTTCAGGGTCAGGCCTGGCGTTTTTAGTTGCAGCAGACCAGTGACAGGTTGTTCAAGCGCCAGCTCGCCGGCCAAAGTCAGCGGCTGATTGCGCAGCTCACCATAAAAATTCAGGCCTTTTGCCAGCACTTGCCAATGCCGCTTGGTATCGGCGCTGAAATTGCCGCTGAGCTGCATTTCGCCATTAAGTTCACCCGGGTAATCTGCCCAATATAGACCTGGCTGCATACCATCGAGTTCGAGCTCAGCATTGAGATCAAGCGTTTTCAGGTTCAACTCACCGCTGACTTCAGCCCTGCCGTTTAAACTCTGCAACGCCAGCTGCTGCACAGTGATTTTGTTCGCTTGCTGACGGGCTTTGAGTTGCCAGTCCGCTTGCGGTAACTGTGGATGCTGGCTGGTGACCTGCAAGCTAAGTTGCTGTTGTTGCAAATCGCCATTGAATTCTGCCTGCATTTTTTGCAGCAAAAGCTGCTGCTGCGGTGATGTTGCAGATGGCGCAGTGAGCGGCCAGCGCAGTTCTTCAGCTTGCATAGTTGCCTGAAAGGCTAAATCCGGGCTGACTAAATTGGCCTGAAGTTTTAACTGCAAGGGCCAGGGGCTTAGGCTTTCGGCTTGCAATTGCCAGACGGACAGTGGTCCAGTGCCGCTTAACTTCAGCTCGATAGGTTGGGGCAGGTCGGCGCTGCGTGCGCTGAGCTGAAGCTGTAGCAAAAGATTTTGGCTCTGCGGTTGCAGCGCCATCTCGCCTTGTAGTGTTAAGGCTGGCTGTTGCAGCTGCACCCGGGTGTCCCTCAGTTGCCACTGGTCGGTTTGCAGGCTGAGATTAGTGCTGAGAGATTGCAGCACCAGTAGTTGCTGCTTCCCTTGCCGGACATCGAGATCTGTCACTTGCAGCCTGTCCAGCACCAACCCGAACGGCAGCTGCAGTCTAAGCAGGTCTGGCAATGGGTTTTCGCTGCTGTTGGCAGCAGCTACTGTGCTTAACTCGATATGGCTTTGTGTTAATGTCGGCTGTTGCAATGAGAGCAGATCGGCGCTGAGTGCGACGCCGGTATGCAGGTTGGCGATACGAATGTGCTGTCCGGGCAGTTGCAGCTGGCTGTCCTGTAAAATCAGTTGGTTGATCTGCAGGTCAAATGGCAATAGCGCTGTGGTCTGCTGTTGTGCAGTTGTTTCAGCTGTTGCCGTAGCTTCGGCTGGTACAACGTCCGTGGCTGCAGTGCTGTTTGCCTGTTGCACCACATTCAACCCTTGCAGTTGCAACAGGGGTAAACACAGTTGCTGACGCCACAGACAGGCTAACTCCAGCCGAATTTGTAGTTCAGACACTTTGACGTCAAGGCCCGGCTGCTGGTAACTCAGATCTCGCAGCGTGATGCCTTGCCAGATATCACCTTGCAGTTGTTGGATTTGTAACGCCGGCAGTAGTTGCGGTTGCAGTAGCCACAGCAATTGCAGGCCGACGTTACTGCCAACCAAAGCCAGCGTCGATGCCAATAACAGCAGCGTACTCAGCAGACAAAGCCGCAGCCAGAGCCAAACCGAGCGGGGCTGGCGTGGCGTTTTAGCGACGGCAGGTGAAACCTGTGCCTGATCCACTTCAGCTCCACTCATAATTCTGGCCCCAGCGTGAAATGCAGCCGAAAGCGGCCATTGGGTTCATGATCGGGGCCATACGCAACATCCAGCCGGATCGGGCCCACTGGTGAAGCCCAACGTGCGCCGATACCGACACTGCGTTTCCATTCCGGGGTGTCGTTCCAGGCACTGCCGTAATCGGTAAACAGCGCCAGCCACCAATCGCCTTTAACGCGGTGTTGATATTCCAGATTAATTGTCGCTAGGTGCAGGCCGCCAATCAGCTCCTGTTTGGCATTTAATGGCGCAATAGTTTGATAGCCATAACCGCGCAAACTGCTGTCGCCGCCGGCAAAAAAGCGCAAGGTTGGCGGGATATTACTGATTTGTTCCTGCAAAATTGTGCCGGCATCGAGCCGCACCAGCCAACGCTTATCTTCACTGAAACTGCCGATCCAGCCGGCCCGGCCATAGAGCCGGATGAAATCTGTATCTGAGCCCCAGGCGGTATTGGCCGCTTCGACTGTTAACAGATAGTTGTCGGCATCCAGTGGCATACTGCCGCCAGAATCGCGATTTCGGTTAAATGTAATGCCGGGTAATACCAGATTGGCCGTGTCGCGTTGGTCGCCTTGCACATAATCTTCAAATAGCCAGCGCAGCGACAAGGTGCGTTGCCACTGATTGCTCAATAACCAATGCCGCTCACCTTTGAGGTTGTAGCTGGTACTGTCGGTGTTCAGCACATCGGTATTTTTATAGCCAAACGACAGCTGGTAGTAGTCATTGGCAACATCCCGCAGCGGAAACTTATAGGCCGTTTCCAGATTTTGCTCACGCTGTGATAACGCTAAATCAGCACTGAGGCTATGACCGCGATCATTGACCCAGGGTTTAAACCAGTTGGTTTTAATTCTTGCGCCCACATCAGTCGCATAACCAATACCGGTTTCAACAGTGTTGCGGGTGGCCGGTTGCAGTTCGATGGTCAGCGGTAACAAACCGTCTTTGCGGTTATCCGGATCAGCGATGAGATCGACGCTGCCAAACCACAGCGTATTAGCCAGGTTCTGACTGAGCTTGGCCAGCAGCGCGGCAGAATAATAATCACCGGATTTAAACGGCAACAGGCTGCGCAGTCGGGCCTCACGGATTTGACCACCCTGAAAAGTGATGTCACCAAACCGATAACGTGGGCCACTTTCAAAGTGCAGATGCATTTTGCCACGCCGGTCGCCAGGCGTGACCACCAGTTCAGCCCGGCTGAATCTGGCATCAAAATAACCTTTGCGGTGTGACAGGTTCAGCAGCGCTTTTTTATAGGCTTCATAGTGGCCATGGTGCATGCGGTCGCCTTGCTTGGGCGCTTTTTGCTGTTGCAGCGCCAGAAACTCGGGGTCACGAATGGCTTCACCAGTGATTTGTAAATCAGCCACATCAATAAACACCGAACGCCCCGCGATTATACGAGCTTTGAGCACATAATCGGCGCCGTCTGTGGCGTCCTCAAACACCACGCGCACCTGATAATAACCGTGGCCGCGCAGCGCTTGTTTGATTTCATTGGCGACCCGATTTTTAAAGCGGGCAGATTTGTTGATTTGCGCTGGGGTAAACACCGACAGATATAACGCGATATTGTCTTTCCGCTCTTCGGTGGCGCCGGTAAATTCAATGCGGTTGGCGGCATATAGCGCATCAGGATGGCACAGCAGTACCAGTAAGAATGCAACATAGACCAGCGGCCGGGCCCGAAATAAAGCAAAAGTAGGCAGGATCAGCACTCCATGTCTGCGGCGATTTTGTCAGTCTAGCTGGCAGCCGTTGAATTGCCTATTCAGATGCGACTGCCGGCCGGAAGTTCCGGCCGGCGTTCGCAATTACTGTGCAACTGGCTGATTTTCATCCGGTTGCTCTGTGGTTTCAGGCTGAACTTCCGGCAACATTTCCGGTATCACGTCCTGCGTCAGCTGTTCACAGATGATCCAGTCTTTTTCATCAACCCAGTTTTGCGCGCCATTTTTGACGGTGCGGATTGGCACAATATAGCGGCAGCTGGTTTGTGGTTTCACCGAAGCAAAAATTGGCACAAAACCAAAATTCAGCGCCGTTTCAATCAGTGCCTGCTGGTTGTGCGGGTCGATATCGGCCGCTTCGTCGATATAAATCGGGATGCGGTATTTGCCACGTTCGCGCTCGGCCAGTAGCTGACGAATAAACAACATGCCACACAGCAGTTTGATGGTGATCCGCGTACCGTTGGAGCCTGCCGAATCGATTTTGTCGAAAAATTCCACTTCGCCGGCGCGGTTCACTACTTTAAAGCGGATATCAAATAAATCCGACAGCGTCAGTCCGCCTTTTTCGCTGGCGGCCTGAATGAGATAGTCCTTCGCCGAATTGATGTCGCGTTCAGCACTGGTCACGCCTGGCGCTAATAAGTCCAGCGTATCACCTTGCTGATAGGCATCAGACGTGGTCAGGATGGTATCGATATGGCCGACCAGGATTTTACGGTCGACAATTTCAATTTTAAAATCCTGCAGGTTGGAGATCTGATGACGCCAGATGCCACGGTTAAAGCTGTTCAATTCACGGTGCAGCCGGTCTAAATCTGAGCGCAGACCTTTTAGCGTACTGGCGACTTCAGTTAACGCCACCCGGGCGCGCCGCTCAATGGCTTCACGTTCTTTATCCAAATGGTGGAAGGCACTGATCAGCTTCTGATACTTGGCTTCTTCATCGGTTTCGGCTTCAAACTTGCTGATGCCGGCATTAAAAATAAACAGATAGGTATTTTTAATGTTGATTTCCAGCAGCTTCAGTTCCTGACAGTGTTTGTTGTAGCTGCGCAGTTCGTCGGCCAGATTGTCGTATTCCAGATTAATTTCAATCGGATAGGGCGTGACGCGGCCAGAATAGAAATCGAGCTGGAAATCAATCCGGTCTTTTTTCTCGTGTTCAATGCGCTCGAGCTGGCGTTTCAGCTGGTCTTGTTTGTTGGTGATGAGGTTCCGCCGGTCCGACAGGCTGCTGGCTTTTTGCTGCACCTGCGCCAGCTGCTCGTGCACAATCTCTTCTTCCTGCGTCAGTTGTTCGGATAACAGCTGCTGCTCGTCCAGTAACTGCGCCATTTCGCTGTAACGGGCGAAGCGCTTGAGGTCTTCCTCCGCCTGCAGCATATCCTGATACAAACGCTCTTTTTCCCGGCTTTTGCCGGCAAAATCGACAGCAACTTCAGCCTGTTGATCGAGTGTGGCTAATGTGAGCTGCAGCGCTTCGATTTGTTCTTTCAGCGCGACTTTGCCTTCACTGCCGGCCATATCCGGTGCGGTTAAATGGCTTAAATCGATAGTGGCGCCAGCCAGATGCAGTTTGCCGCCTTTAAAGGCGTCGGCGATTTGGCCGAGTTGCTCAGCAAAAGCGTCATCGTCGCTAATCACCACATCGCCACCACTGGCGGTCGACAGTGACAACAAATCCGGATTTAACAGCTTGGTCAGCTGCTGCACTTCGCCTAACGACAAATCTTCGCGCAGCCGCGAATACAGGTTGTATTCGAGGTTTTTCAGCTGCAGTTTCAGGCTTTTTAACTGTTTCTGCGTCTGCGCCTGCTGATGCGCCAGTGTCGCCGGATTTAAATTCGCCGCACCTTGCAGGCTGTGGCTCAGACTCTCGTATTGGGCTCGGATATTAGCGAGGTTTGACTGCAGCGTTGGCAGGTTGGTCAGGCCAAAACGCTGGGCGAGGGCATCATGTTCGTCAAACCAGCTTTTCAGGCCCAACTGTTTACTCGACAGCTCTTTAATCTGGCCGACATATAAACGCTGTTTGTCTTCCAGCTGATGTTTTTCCTGCGCCAGCGCTTCGAGCTGCTCGCCAAGCTCTTCTTGCTGTTCGTCCAGATAACTCTGGAACTCAATCAGCGCTTTATCCAGCTTCGGTGCATAAGCGGCGAGGCGGCCTTTTAATACAGCGCGGTTATCAATCAGGTTCTCTAAGGCTTCAACGGCCTGCTGCTGATTTTCCAGCGCTTTGAGTTCACGCCGGTCGCGATTTACTTTTTCAAAGGCGTTGTGCCAGACCGTATAAAAATCGACTTTTGGGTCACTTAAATGGCGGGCAAACACCGGCAATAACAGCCGTTTCACGTCCTGTGCAGTCAGGCGGTGCAGGTTCAGAATACGACGGAAAATATCTTTGTACACCGGCGCGTCGCTGACATTGGTCAGCGGGATCATCCGCAGATTGATTTTGCTGTCGTACGGCGTGGCACCGCCGGTCAACATCGCGTTGAGTTCCGACGGTTTTAATTCCAGCGGTTCAAAACCCAAATTGCGTAAATGATGGTCCAGCTTGTTGTAGCGGATGATGCTGTTTTCGCTGACGTAATGCGTGAGGTCCAACTTGCCGCGATAACAAAAATACTGGAATTGATAGCCGGCAATTTTGCCAAGACCGGCCACACCAATCACCACCGGGCCTTCCGGTAGATTGGCTTCAAGCAGGATATAACTCTGATCAGTACCGAAATAGAATTTACGCGTTTCATCAAGATCATGGCCGTCCCACTCGGTCAGGCGTAAATCGTTAATGAGTGGAAATTGCAGGGCGTTAATCACCGAGCTTTTGCCGGTGTTATTCGGTGCGCAAATCGACGCGGCGTCATCCAGTGGAATGACACACTTGGCGTAGCCGGCGGTGTTCAGCAGCGCGAGTTTGGTTAAGCCATAAAGTTCAGACATCGGTATGGCCCTCATCCGCCTGTAAAGAATCTACTGCGACTAAAGCATCGAGAAAACGATACAAAGGTGGCAGCAGTTTAAAATTATCGCCCTGGGTTTTGGCAAATCCATACCGCAGCATGCGGTTACCGACTTCGCGTTTTAAATCGGTCGCAGAGTAAATTTCCAGCTGCTCAAACAAGTGGTATTGCTGCTGCAGAATGCTGGATAAAATCTCGTGATTGATTTCGGTTTCGAATAGCGCGCGCAGCGGGTCCTGGCCCTGATCGGCAAAAAACTCAACGAGCGCGTAGGTGGTCAGCGCAAACAGTCGGGAGATTTTGCCCATATTGACGGTGGCGTCGTCGACATCAAAATAAAAGAAACCACGGCTGTCACGTTTCAGCTGATTGCCAAGCGCGCCAAATAACGCACTGTAAGCATCTTCATTACCGTCCAGTTCAGTCCAGAGCGCGAAATCCTGCTCGCTGATGTGGTAGCCGGTGGTCAGGCGTTTGTGAATGTCTGCCAGATTGGGCAGTTTTTCGAGATCGATGTGCATGGGTTATGTCCTGTCGGCCGGGCGGGTGACAAAAGGATGCAGACGCAGGCGGAAGCCATTGACTTCCATTTCGCTGACGCTGTCCTGATGTTCCAGTTTTAGCGCCGGGGCGCGACTTAATTCCTGATACAAAAATAATAATTCGTCGACCGGCAACTGCGGATAACTGCGCGCCAGCCATTGCGATAAGTCAGTATTGGTCTTTTGTGTGCGGGCCGATTTCAATACATCTTGCAGATCCGGTACACGGATATTGGCGCCGGGCTGGCTGTCAACCGAGTCGGGCAGCTGATAGTTATCATCCTGATAATCCACCAGTTCTGCCATGTAGCTGGTAATTTGGTTGGCACTGCCGAGGCTGAATTTCTGATGGTCTGAGCTGAATTTCGGCACCAGCTGTTCCATGGTTGGTTCAAACCCTTGTTTGCGTAAGGTCGCAAGCACCAGACTGGCGTTGCGCGAAATCAGTGTGTTTTTTCGTAGCTCTTCCCTAAGCGGCATCAGTACGTCGGTGCTGCGGGTCAGTGATTCGCGGCCAATCTGATTCATATCCAGCAAACGTGTGCGCAGCTGCACTAAAGGTTCTTTGTCGCCGGACATAAAACCGGTGTCTTCGATAAACTGCACTAAATCCGACAGGCAATGTTCCAGCGTTTCAATACTGGTCTGAAAAGGCCCATTGATATCAATCATCTGCAGCACGGGTTCGATATATTCGTCAAATGCTTCCATCACCGCGGCGTAGCGGCGTGCCAGCGATAAATTGCTGTCGTCAGCTTTGGCTTTGTCGACCAGATGTAAAATGGCGCTTTCGTTTTTACGGAAGTGTTTGACCACCTCGCGCACCCGTTCATCCATCAACCGGACAAAACGGCGCATCTCGTGCACATCTTTCTGGCGCACCGCAGTATCGAGACGGGCGCGCAAACGGTCTAATTCGTCAATGCGGCTTTGAATATCGCCGACAGTACCGAGATTGTGTTCCTGAGTAAGAAACTGAATAAACTCCAGTACTGAGCGGTTCAGCTCCAGCTGACTGGATTTAGCCTGCGGGATTAAAATTTCCTGTGCCAGCAATTTTTGCGCTTCACGAAATACCTGCTCGCTGGAAAGCTGAGGAAAATAACGGCTGAACAGAGCCTGCACGTCCTGAAAACTAAAGCTATACAGCTGGCTGCGGTTGGCAAGCGCTTCGAGCACCGGCCAGTCATCGTCCAGGCATTTCAGTATTTTTTTGGCTGATAACATGTGGGGATAGTTTTCATCCGGTGATTATTTGATTCATTGGAGTTATACGACCAATTTCCAGTAGAGCACGACGAACCGCGGTGCTAGAATGCCGCCCCGTCATTATTTCATAATTTATTAATAATTGCGGGTGGTCATTTATGCTAACGGGTATTTTACTGGGCTTGGTTGCACTAGCCTTTGTGCTGATCGTTATAGAGGATATTATCCACGTAAACAAGGCAAAAACGACACTTTTTTTCGGTACTCTGTGCTGGATTTTATTGTTTATTTTTGCTGATGCCGATACCTCCCGTGAGCATGTTCAGCAGCAGTTGGAACACAATTTGTTAGAAATCGCCACCTTGTGGCTGTTTTTAATGTCAACTATGACTTTTGTCGCCTATTTAAACAGCAAAGGTTTTATTGCCCAGATAGTCCAGCGCGCCTTACCGGCACAATTATCTGAACGAAAACTGATGTTTATCGTCGCCAGTTTTGCTTTTGTGTTTTCTTCTTTTGCTGACAACGTCACGGCCACGCTGGTGTCCATCGCGGTGATTTCCAGCGTGAAACTGGAAGCGGCGAAAAAAATCCGTTATGGCACCTTAATTATTTTTGCCGTCAATAGTGGTGGAGTGTCGTTAATCACCGGCGATGTAACCACTTTGATGTTCTTTCTGGCGGACAAAGTCACGATCGCCAATTTGCTGTTGTTAGTGGTACCGGCATTTTTCTCTGTAGCTGTGCTGGCGCTGCTGTTGTCGCGTGGTCTGAATCAACAGCTGGTCGTGGAGAAAAGCAAAAAGCCCATTGCCAAAACTGACATTACGGTGGCAGGTATTTTTGTGTTGACCATCACCGGCACTTTGCTGTTAAACGTGTTGTACGCCATTCCACCGGTATTGACCTTTTTGTTTGGCCTTGCAGTGATGTTCCTGATTGCGCAGTTCCTGATGCGCAACAAGGCAGCGCAAAGCGTGATCAACTATGTGCGGGAAGTTGAGTTTGAAACCCTGCTGTTTTTCTTAGGCGTGCTGCTACTGGTCGGTGTATTAAAAGAAGTGAATTTCTTGCAGCACTTCACCGAACTTTATCAAGTGATGTCTCCTCTACAAGCCAATTATCTGATGGGGATTTCATCTGCGCTGATTGATAACGTGCCATTGACTGCGGCGTTGTTAAAAGCTGATCTGGTGATGAGTCAGGCCGAATGGCTGCTGTTAACTTATGCGACCGGTGTCGGTGGTTCTTTGCTGATTATCGGTTCTGCCGCCGGCATCATTGCGATGAGTAAGTTAAAAGAGCTGACCTTTGGTACTTATCTGAAAATGGGTGGTTACCTGTTGTTCTGTTACAGCTTAGGTTATGCCGGTGTTTATCTGTTTGGCCAGTTTGCCAGCTGATAACTTTTGACTCAAAAAACGGCGCTGCGGCGCCGTTTTTTTTGCTATCTGCCGCAAAGACTGCAGCAGACCGTGAGCTGTCTCAGTGCTACCCAGGGAAACTTAGCTTTTCCTGTAATTTTATTACAGACGTCTAAAAGGCTGTTGCCTTTTTAGCACAACCAAGGTAAGGTAGCGGCGTCAATCATTCTGATAGACCAGAAGAGGAGCGTTCACCAGGTAATTCAGTTCAGGTGGCTATACACCGCAGACTGAAGGAGGGGGATGAACGCCGAGGAAAACCTGTCATAGCAGCAGGTTTTTCGGTTGTCAGGGCTGAATCCCTGCGACTGTCACCTGAAACTTCGGTGGAGAGCTTCTGGCCTTTGTTGTGTCTGCAAGTAGACAACAACACCGCGCTCTGGCGTCCGGGGTTTGTTGTATCTGATTGTTGCTCTGCAAATGCCATGCTCTGCTTATTTTGTTTATAAGGAGAGACACCTTGTCTAATCAATTCATCGTCGCCAAATTTGGCGGAACTTCAGTTGCTGATTTCACGGCCATGTCGCGTTGCGCAGATATTGTGCTTGCCGATCCGGCGATTCGTTTAGTTGTCGTCAGCGCCAGCTCCGGCGTGACCAACCTGCTTGTTGCCATCACCAAAGAAGACATTATCGAAGGGCGTTTTGCTCATTACGCCGGCATTGAGCGCATTACTTATGCTGTGCTGGAAAAGCTGCAACAACAAGCGGCGGTCGGCGCAGCCATTGAACAGCTGCTGCTGGAACTGAAAACTCTGATCGGCCGCACTGTGGCGTTCACGGATGCAGAAAAGGACCTGGTGCAATCTTTTGGTGAGCGCTTAAGTTCAGTGTTGTTTGCACAGGTGCTGGCGGAGCGCGGTGCGGCGGTCAGCAGTTTTGATGTGCGTCAGGTGCTGCGGACGGATTCGCGTTTTGGTAAAGGCGAGCCGCAGATGGATCAGATTTCGGCACTCTCAGCACAATATCTGACACCGCTGCTGCAATCGCAAATTATCGTGACGCAGGGTTTTATCGGTGCGGATAGTGCCAATCAGACCACAACGCTGGGCCGTGGTGGTTCGGACTATAGCGCTGCCATTCTGGGTGAAGCCATCGGGGCAAAAGTGGTGCAAATCTGGACTGACGTGGTCGGCATCTTCACCACAGATCCACGCCTGACGCCGGATGCCCGCTGTATTCCGGAAATTAGTTTTGACGAAGCGGCGGAGATGGCCACTTTTGGCGCCAAAGTGCTGCACCCGGCCACGCTTATCCCGGCGATGCGGCAGAATATTCCGGTGTTTGTGGGTTCCAGCCGTGAGCCGGAAGCCGGCGGTACCTGGATCTCCAAACAAGTCGACGCAAGACCGTCGTACCGCGCTATTGCATTGCGGAAAAATCAAACCCTCATTACAGTAAAAAGCCCGGCGATGTTACACGCCGCCGGCTTTTTAACCCGGGTCTTTGCGATTTTAAGTCAGCATCAAATCTCGGTGGATTTGGTTACCACCTCTGAAATTAGCGTAGCGTTGACTTTAGATGACGCGCCGGGCAGTGCTTTTGGCACTGCGATTGAACCGGCACTGGCGGCTTTACGTGAATTCTCTGAAGTCACAGTCGAGCAGGGGCTGAGCCTCGTTGCCGTTATTGGCAACCATCTGCACAGTACCCGTGGTATCACCGGCTCTTTATTCCAGGCGCTGGAACAAATCAATATGCGATTGATTTGCCACGGTGCCAGCCGACACAATCTTTGTTTCCTGGTGCAGGATGGCGAAGCGCCAGGAGTTGTGAAGGAACTGCATCAGGCGCTGTTTCAGGCGGCTTAAAAAAACGTTCAGAAAAAAGCCAGCATTAATGCTGGCTTTTTATTATCTTTCAAACGGCTGGCAGCGACGCTCACTTTTAGGTAGAAGGCTGCCGGAGTGTTTTAGGTTGCCATGACAGGCATTAAACAAACAACTGTTTGATCTCGTTGAATGACGCTACAAACTCCGGCGCACGGTAAAATTCGTTTGACGGGATTAAACCAAGTTCGACATAAGGTGTCAGCAATTCGGCAGTTTCTCCAGCGGCATGATAACGGCCTTGTTTAATTGCGGCGATACGGATGAAATCGACATAAGACGGGTGTTTCGGTTGATAATCAGCGTGATCCCAATGTTCCGCTACTTCAATCAGCTCGTCCGGGAAACCCCATGAGCGCAGAATGGTGGAGCCTATCGGGCCGGCAATTGATGCCGTAGCTTGTTTGACAAATTCTTCCTTGCCAAACACATCCAGCTGTTTTTCGGCTTCAGTTAAAACCGGCAAGGCACCAATGTTGTGCACCAGACCTGCCAGAGTCATAGTATCGAAATTGACTGCAGTATATTTGTAGTTAGCATTGTATTGCTGCATCGTGGCCAGCGCGAAAGCGGTCAGATCCAGTGTTTCAGCCCAGACTTGATCCATGAACTTTTTAATCATCGGACTTTTCGACACAAACAATTGTTCCATCGCCATCGCTGTCACCACGTTTTTGATGTAACGCAGGCCGATGCGGGTCGTTGCCTGTTGCAGTGTATTGACATGAACGCCACGACCAACAAACGCACTGTTGGCTATTTTCATGATGCGGGCTGAAAGGGCCGGATCATGGGAAATCATCTCAGCCATTTTGCTTAAATTGACGTCTGGATCTTCCGCCAGTTTACGGATTTTCAACGCAATTTCCGGCAAACTTGGTAAAACCAGCGTATCAGTGCGGACTTTTTCAATCAGAATAGTTAATAAGGCATTTTGAACTGTCATAAATAAGAACCTTGTAACGAATGTACACAGAAGATGTGGGGCGCGAATAAGATGATTATTGTCTAACTCAACGCGCTTTCACAGCCGGAAAATGAAAAAAATAAAAAATAATTAAACTTCTCTGAATTAAAAATAGCTGCCAGATCATCTGCTTAGACAGGCTTTGTCTGCGCGGCTTATCTTGGCAAACGTCAAAACTTATCAAGTAGCCGGCGATGATACTGGTTAGCATCCAGTGTCAGGCCACAAGCGCGGATTTTATGTTCCAGCTGAATAAGTTCCAGTTCAAGTTCTTGTAAATTCAACAGGTTATCATCGAGTTGCCATAGTTGCTTTGAACCTTGCAGGTTATACAGCATCACCAGCATTGCATCCTGGTCCTGAGCTTCAACGGCTTTTTTAAGCACCGCCAGCTTACGGTTGATGAGATTGAGTTCCTGTTTTAAATCCCAGACATAAGCCACTTCATAAAAATAGCGGGTGCCTTTGAGGCGGTGCAAACACCAGGCGGCGATGGCACCTCCGGTACAGACACCAAGTAAATTCAGATAAAAATTCTGGCCTTGAGCGGCGCCAAACCAATAGACCAGTGCGGCAGAGATGCCGACGCCTAACGCTGAGAATACCGCAACGGCACAAACAATCACCACATTCAGGTGGCTTCTGTAGGTGTTTTTATCGATATCAATCAGTTGCATATCGCTGATGAACTCCTGTTCATTTCATTACTGACGATTCGGGCTGTAGGGCCCGCTGATAAAACAGCCGCGGACCTGAGCCGCTCCGGGCCAGCGCCGCCAGTCGCGGCAGTACGCCTCGCCCGGCTAAACAACGGTTTTTAACGGATTTTCGCTGATTGGTGACGAAATCGGGCAAGATCTGCGCAACAGGTTGTGTGAGCACAATGTATAGCCAATATATGACCATACTGGCACTGCGAGACGAATACAACAGTTTATACATGGTGCTCGCTTCTATTGCGGTCTTTGAGTCTATTCTTGCTGAACGCAATCTTAATGTAAAGCGGCTGATAAGATTTTAAATCGGCAATTATAAGTGTTTGAATTTAAATAATTATAAGACGAAGTTATTCGAATTTATTAATTTCGAATAATTTGTCACGAATTTTCCAGAATCGGCCATCTTTTTGTGCAATTACCACCACTGGCGGCTGTAAGCGGTGTAACAGGGCGTCGAGCTGCAATACTGTGTTCGCCACAAAGGGCCTGTGGCGGTCTGCAATAAAAGGTGGTAACACTTGCCGGCACAGCCGCTGGATCTGGCTGCGGCTATAAATACTAAAAAACTCCTGTAACTGCTGGTCCTCGGCGTCCAGGTAACGTAACCGCAGACGTGGACGGCCTTCCACATCGGTTTCGGTCTGTGCTTCGATCCGGTTTGGATATAAAATCAATGCATCTTTGAGTTTCAGCGCATCCTGCAGTTTTTTGTCCGGATCGACCAATACCAGGCCACAGGCGCTACAACTGCGTGCGGCGATATCATGTTCAGTGCCACAGTCCGGGCAGAAGCGGGCTTTAAATCGAAAACCGCAGGGTACTGGCTGTTTTTGCTCGTCCAGACGCATGCCCTGACATTGCCGGCCATAGTGTTCCAGCACCAGCCCGTCCGGGTTTTGTTTACCCCAGAACTGATTCGGATACTGGCATAGCGGGCAAGGCACTGTCACTTGTAC
>Ga0247724_1000053_pt1 | contig 36511 bp, 46 predicted proteins | sample OKSTACKMC2E_FD_182776 | JGI IMG/M metagenome (GOLD analysis project Ga0247724, IMG submission 182776) | Subsurface sediment microbial communities from gas well in Oklahoma, United States - OK STACK MC-2-E | ecosystem: Environmental > Terrestrial > Deep subsurface > Rock core/Sediment | place... | reverse complement strand
ATACTTGGTGCGGTGGGAGTATTCACAAGCACCTTTCTCTTTTGCAAGATTTACGGTTGCTCGAATGAGATAATATTGGAATGCCTCAGTAAGATCGTGGACCAGTTTCCAAGCGCCAGGATCGTCATAGTGCTCGCCGTGCTTGGCAAGATAGTGTGCCAAACCAATATAACCTATACCAAGTGAGCGGCGTGCTCTGGTGGCGATTTCTGCTGCTCTGACGGGATATCCTTGAAAATCAATGAGTTCATCAAGACTCCTAACAGCAAGATCACAAAGAACTTCAAGATCATCATTAGTCTTGATTTTGCCAACGTTAATAGCACTAAGAATACAAAGAGCAATTTCACCATCAGTATCATCAATGTGTTGTAGTGGTTTAGTTGGCAAAGTAATCTCTTGACAAAGATTACTCATCTCAACTTTATCCAAGAAGGACGAGTGAGAATTGCAGTGGTCGATATTCATAATATAAACACGACCAGTTTCGGCACGCTCTTTCAGGAGGTCCAGAAAGAGTTCTTGAGCGCCGATAGTTTTTCTTGGAATAGACTCATCTCGTTCGTAAGATACATATAACTCGTCAAATCCATCAGTGCCAAAAGCATCATACAGACCAGGAACGGAGTGGGGAGAGAAGAGAGAAATCTCTTCATTACGGATGAATCGTTCATAGAAAAGTTTGGAGATTTGGATACTGTAGTCTAACTTACGAACACGATTATCTTCAGTTCCCTTATTATTTTTCAATACTAAAATGTCTTCGATTTCTTGGTGCCAGATTGGGAAGTGGACCGTCGCACTTCCTCCTCGTATACCATTTTGCGTGCAGCAACGGACAGTTGCTTCAAACTTTTTGAGAAACGGTACAACGCCAGTGTGCTGGACTTCGCCACCTCTAATCCTACTGTTGATACCACGGATTCGACCTGCGTTGATACCAATTCCCGCCCTTTGTGCAACATATCTGCCAATAGCCATATCGCTAGTAAAGATACTATCGAGGGTGTCATCAACATCAACAAGAACACAGCTAGCGTATTGTCTAAGCGGCGTTCGCACTCCCGCCATGATGGGGGTTGGAATGTTGATTTTGTGTTTGGAGATTGCGTCATAATACTTTCTAACGTATTCTAAACGGGTTTCTTTTGGATACTTGGAGAAAATAGTTGCAGCAATCAAAAGGTACATAAACTGTGGAGTTTCATAAAGTGCTCCAGTGCTTCTATCCTGCACGAGGTACTTATCAACGACCTGACGTAGACCTGCATAAGTAAACAGATAGTCACGACTATGATCGATAAACGACTCAAGTTTATCAAACTCTTCGTTAGAGTAGAGGGTAAGAATCTCAGCATCATAGACACCTTTGTTAACACAATTCTCAACGTGCTCCCTCAAAGTAGGAAACTCGTGCATACGACCATAAAGTTGCTTGCGAGTGGCAAACAGGAGCAGACGTGCTGCGACAAACTGATAATTTGGATGCTCCAGGTCAATTAGGTCAGAAGCAGAACGAATCAGAATCTCCTGAATTTCTGCCGTTGTAATGCCATCATAGAATTGAATACCTGATTGCATCTCAACTTGACTTGCAGAGACCCCAGCAAGGTCCTTACATGCCTCTTCCACCATTACGTGAAGTTTATTCAACTCCAATACTTCAGTGGCACCATTTCTTTTAACGACTTTTGTTCCGTTACTCATATTTTCTTCCAATTGTTAAACTTGATTTTTGCTTCTAAACCAGAGTAGATATTTGATTTTAACACATCCATAACATTAAGTCCAGCAAGCACCATATCATTGATATCCTTTTGCTGGATAGTTGTAGGCCAAATAATTACTTTGTCACCTCTGTTAATGGTTTTTGATATTCGGTTGACGATTTCTCGATTACGTGGTTCGTTATCAAAAACGTAAATATAATCGCACCAACCAAACGACCTAATATCAATGTCGGACCCACACATAGCAACAGCATTTTGTACAAACGTGGAGTCGAAGGGTCCCTCAACGATGTAAATGGATTTCGAAGTATCGATTTGGTCCAACCCATAAATTTTCGGTGCGTCATCAGAAAGCATCACAGTGATATATTTAACAGAGTTTGGACCCAGTGCTCTTCCCTGAAATCCAATCAGATTACTGTCAGTATCATACATTGGTATAATAATGCGACTCTCATCTCTACCAATAGTATCAAAAGTTTGTTTTTGAGTATTAGTCCATTCTTTAAATTTGTCAGCAAAATAAAACTTTTCTGGATTGAGTTTTCTTCTTTCCAGGTATTCTTTGGCAACTGGATTAGTAGATGCCTTTGGCAAATCTAACTTCTTCTTAAAAGATGGTTTAGTAAACTCAAATTTCGGTGATTCAACTACAAAGTTTTTACCTGTATGACCTTCCTTAAATTTCTCTAGAGTGTATTGCTTATGAAGAACTGGATCTAATTCTTTAAGGAAGTTGTTGAAAGATAAACTAGCGCCGCAGTTGTGGCACTTAAAGTTTGTGTTGTTTTTTACAGGATAGATATATCCTCGTGTTTTATTTTTGTTTTTTTGAGAATCACCACAAAGAGGGCAGCGAAAGTTGTAGAGATCTGCCTTGACTCTCTTGAATTTTTGTAGTCGTGATGAAACGAGTCCAATATACTTGGAGTCAATCAAATCCATTATGAGGAGGTTATTATTTCGTTGCCTCTACTTTAACAGGTGGTTGGTCTGGTGTCAAGATGTCCACCACCATATGAGACTGGGAAACTGCGAATGATAGAATAATTGCCGCTCCCGCAATAATCCAACGGAATTTGGCAAGTTCTTCTACTTTAGTTTCTAATGATTGAATTTTTTCCGATACTTTCTTATGTTGCTCTTTATTTTCCTCCTTCATATCATTAATCATGTTTGAAATCATTTCATCAGTCTTACCACAATTCTCAATCTTCTCTTCGTGGACTGCCAGCATCTTACTAATGCTTTGGCTAGTCTTACCCATTATTTGTATTGCTTCGTCAATCTTTCTCATCATAACCTCATAGGATGAGAGTCTTTCTTCTAAAACGGCAATTTTCGTGTCGGATGAAGTATTTTGGTTAAACATGATTGGAGGATATGAGATTTGATACCTTAATTACATAACAAATCTACTAATATTTATTTTTATTATTTTTGCTTAAGATATTGTAACCACCACTTTCGGGAGTTTTTACCGCCCTTAGCATAAGTCCTTTTCTTATCTTTTTTCCACACAGGAGGAGTGCCAGTTTCAATATTATATCCAAGAGACTTTTCACCATCACCAACTACATTGGCAATTGCTCCTTCACCTTCTTCTTTAATAGTATGAATGATTTGAATTAGTTTATCTACCTTATTCATCAGATTGCTTGTAGTTGTTTTAAACACTCTTCATCAATTTTGACATCATGCATTTGAGTTCTTGGGTATTCTGGAAATCTATTTAAGAATACTAAGAAACTTTTTATTGCCGACCACAAATCCCGATCTAAGTTATAAAATAACAAAGGAACTGCTGCGTCATTAAAAACATTAAAAAGTATAATTAAATGATTCAAAATAAGGTGAGTTTTGAGCTCACCTGTATTTTTATATCTTTTTAACAGTCTCTTAACATATCGTATTCTTTTCATATCAGATTCAAAATCCTCCATCGTAAGTGCTTGAGGATTGTCATAAAATTTTATAGCAAATAACAAATAATTGTCTTCATTCAATTCATCAAATCTCATAGACTATTATGCGTATGTAATAGTTCCTACACCAGAGGTTACTGAAGTATCGCCAGAAGCAATTACAACACTGTACTCTCTACCATCATCCTTATCGCTGTCATTTGCAACGGTAAGAACAGAAGTCGTAGCACCAGAGTAGTCTCCACCATTAGAAAGTACTGTGGTATCTTCATACCATTGATAGGTGAGAGGAGAATATGTTGGGAAGACAGAAGCGACTACGGTGAATGTAGCATCTCCATCAGTTGCAACTCCAACTGCATCAGCAACATCAGTTACAATCGTAATTGTTGGATCTGGGAATATTGTATCATCATCAGCATCAGTTCCTGCAGTGGAATCGATACCACCAGCAACTAATACTTCAGATTTAACTCTCAGATTACCGTGAGTATCAATATAAGTAGTAACTCCAACCCATCCACTATGAGAAACTGCGTAAGCAGCTGCTTTTCCACCAACAGTAATTGTTGCTGCAGCACCAACTTCTTCTGCAGTTACACCAAATACACCAGTGAATACTGGACTTGTTGAATATCCGACAGTCTTTGATTCTGGTGCTCTGTAGATTGAATCACCAAGAGTATAAATTGGTTCTTCTGAAATATTATAAGTTGATCCTGATACTGTTGTAAGACCACTTACAAATCCAGCAGTAGAAGCAATGGATAACGTGGTTGATGTAACACCAATAATGACTGCGTATCCATAAGTCGCGCCAGCACCAACAGTAATTACATCACCTTCAGAAACTGCAGAAGTGAATGTAACTACACCGACTGTACCAGTTACAGCATTGGTGCCAAGATTGACATCAATAGTACCGTCTGAATAAACCGAATCTTTATTGCCCCAAAGAGACATGTTTCCTTACCTATGAATTCTTTTCTAGAGATATTTATAAAAAAAGGAGACCTTATAAAAAGGTCTCCTCTAAATGTTTTAACTGAAAATCATCCTTCTAGTTTTTTTGCCCCTCTCTTCTTCAATTGCTCTTGCACTTGAAGAAGAATGAAAGAAAGAATACCATTGGACTTGAATTTCGTATTAGCACCCATCAGTTCTGAAACAATCAGAAGAATGGTTGCCAATGCAGCTTCGTTAGCCATAATCCAGGCCCAAATAACTGCTACAGACATAATAACCTCCGTGTGAAGAGTATCCTGTCCTATTTATCAATTAGTCTCTTGGAGAATCATATTTTGCTCTTGCTTCAGATTCACCTCTTTCCTTTTTTGTGAGTCCGTGCTTAACTGCTCTTGCAACTTGTCTGTTAGTCAAGCGTCTTTGTCTATCTTCTGGCGTTTCTTTAGCACCTCTTTCTTTCTTTGGTTGGCGAGAACCAGGATTCTCTTGCCTAAACTTAGAAAGAAGATGTGGGGTTTTTGCTCTCTTAAATTCTGCCTCCACTTTCTCATCTTTTTCCGAAATAACTTCTTCAGAGGCAACCATTACAATAGGATTCTTTGCACCCATTGCTCTTGCATAATTCTTAGCAAGATTAATTGTAGTTGGGAGAGAGCGTGGATCCTTTTCTTCCTGCTCTTTTTTTGCCTTCTTATCTGCTTGAGCAACAGTTTCTTCTTTTACTGGTTTCTGAGGATTCTGAGGATTTTTCTTTGAACCAAATATTTGTTGAATTTTTTGTGGTAATTCATCAACTGCTTTTACAACCTTTGCAGGCATATTTGGAGCACCTCCACCACTTTTTGGTTCTACTGCCTCTTTATGAGTTGGTAGTCCTTCATGCTTTGTCTTAGCATACTTCTTTGCTTCTTTTTTGCTCATACCTTCTGCTGCTTTTGCAACCTCAGGAGATGCAGGGGTTTCACCTTTTTTTGCAGCATAAACCATACCCATAAAGCGTTGTTGTGCTTTACTTACTGCCTTTTCAGTAATTACAGCGGCACCCATATCATAGTGAGCAAGTTGCATACCACGACCACCATTGCTGGTGCCAGGTGCTTCAGGATTAACAGTAACTTTATTTTTACCCTTCATTACATCAATTTTTTTATCAGAATCATCATTTTCACTCTTTACCTCACCGATGAATTCTTCAGCGACACCCTTTCTCTTTTCGATTGCTGCACCACGAACTTTACGACGATTCAGAAGATACTTATCAGTCTTATCATAGTCTCCATCATTATCAATATCCTTATCTTCTTGTCCGACTGGATCTAAACCTTTTCCCGATTTTGCTGCTGCAGTTTGCTCACCCTTTTTCTTTTCTCCTTCGTAAGGCTCACCATAACCAGTCATTTCAACTGACTCGATATTTGGATTTGCACGAAGCTCACTAATCTTTTGACGATCTGCATATCTAACATATGAGCGACCGTCTTTTCCAGTAACTCTTACTTTATATTTCTTATGCTCTGCAGTCTCTAACTTTTCCATATAAGTTAGACGAATTGGCTCTTGCTCTTTTTCCACACCTTCAACAAATACCTTGTAGAGAGCATTCGCTACGCTTGTAGAAGCTGCATCTTCAATATTAAAGTCTTCTGCTTGCATACCACCGCTCTTACCGAAAAGTTTTTGTTTTACCATTGTTTTCTCCTGAGCACTCATACTACTGTTTTGCATATACTGTGAATACGCTGAGCGAAGAGGGAGCTCCTCTCTTCTTGCTCTATAACGAATATCGTAAATAGCTTGCTTTACTCTTTTTTCTGGAGACTTCTTTTCATCTCCTCCTTTTTCTTCACCACCCTTACCAGCAGGAGCAGCAGCAGGAGCGTGCTTTCTTGCTGGAAGCTCCTCAGCGATATGTTTTTTCATGAGAAAACTTTACTTTCTACTCTTTTTTCTATATTTATTTATGAAATCTCTAGCACTAAGATTATATCCACTATAAGGTTTTGCTCCATATTGAAGATTTGTTTTATCACCCTTCTCAAATCCAGGTGTCATATCCGCAACATACTTGAAATATCCACTAGTTCCAACCAATGTGTTTGGTTTTCCAGGAAGTCTCATCTTCCTATCCATCTTGACCTCAGTATATTCTCTGAGATCTTTAATCCAAGACTTAAACATTTGCCCAGATTCTGTGACACAAATCAAATAGTTTGTTCCTCTACGAATAATACGACCAACTAAACCAGTATTCAGATTCTCAACAATTTCACCCATTTTAAAGATAGACTCTGTGATGTAATTTTCACGAAGAGATTGAAAATCAAGTTTAGGTGCAATCTCCCAAATATCCCATCCCTCTTTGACACTCATAGAACCACGAAGAATATCAAATAATTCTTTCGCTTCTGAGCGTTTTACTTCTGGAGGAAGACCAGATCTGAAAGTTTTAAAGTCATTCTCTGCAGCAGCAAGTCTCATTCTTGAAGCAGACATTCCTTCCACACCCTTTGCATCTGGGTCCCTGTCTCCTGCAGAAACCACTTCAATATTATCAAACTGATACAACTGACCATTATAGTTGTTAGAAAGTTTTTCAAACTCCTTAACTCTGTCAGCACCGCCAATGATTCTCACATTGGTATATCCATCATTATGTGCCATTCTTAAGACATCAAAGATAGTTTTAGTATTAGGATCATTTACAATATTGCCAGCGTGAGAGGGATAAAACCTCTGCATATATGCAATTTTAGTATCAGGGTCTAATGGATTCTTTTTCTTATCTTGACTTCTTGATGGAAATATTAAATATTGACCATCCTCATCTTGTGATGCTGATTGTGCAGCAACATCCATCAGTTGCTGGTGTCCAATTGTAGGTGGATTAAATCTACCAAAAGCAACAGTCAATGTGCCTTTTGTTTTTTCAACAGGTGGAGGACCTACTTGTTGAGGAGGTTCTTGTGCTGCTGCTTGCTGCTCTGGTGCTGGTGCCTGTTGTTGTGCTGCTTGCTGTTTTAACTCTGGATCAGTGTATCCAGGAGAAGCAATAGTTTTTTCCTTTTCAGTCTGCTTTGGATCTTTTGCACCAACTCTTTGACGCTTGTTGTAAAACTTCAATTCTCCGCCTTCTGTTTTTGCAACAAACTCACCTTGACGATCATACCATCCACCGTGCCCATCTCCAACAAGTCCAAGACGCTTTGCTTGTTGTGAGGCAGATGCTTCTGATATAAATTGGAAAAAACTTTTCATTATTTACTTTAAATTATGTATCAGATACTTCTTATAATATGTATTTATTAAAAATTATAGATTGGGAGCGCAGTTTGCCTGTATCTTCTTGGATATATTGCAGTCCTAGTCTCAGGAACTACTCCATTTGGCGTTTGAGTTGGTCTTCCAGATCTATAAGTTGTTATAAGAACTGCCCTATATCCACTATTATCATCTAAAAATTCTGATGTCTGCCCATTAAGAGATTGATGACCACTAAAAGATAATCTATAGTAAATATCACCATCATCATTAACTAGGGGATTAAAAATAAATTGCCCTTGACCAATCATATGTACATTATCTGGACCATAACTACCACCATAATCAGGTCCATAAACTGACATATTGACAAGATTTGAATCCCTAATCAAAGAATACACTGCTCTAGTAAGTCTTCCACTAGAATTAAAAGGATTATTAGAAATTCTTGGTGATCCACCAGTGGCATCATCATATAAAGAATATAGTTTAGTCAGATATTGTTGGACTTCCGGATGATTGTATATTTTTGCAGCATCCTGAATATTTCCAGCCACTGTAGAAACTCCGCCATATTGTCCGAAAGCTTCTGGACCTACACCATCCTTATGTGAAATGAATAATACCCCTTTTCCCAAGGAATTTTTAAACTTAAAGTCACTTTTTGCTTCACGACCATGAATTCTATTTGGCACTTTTTCTATACCAGTAATTCCTAAAAACATACCAATACCTGGAACTAAAATATCAATGCCAACTCTATTGCCACCACCAATACCAGCAACTTCTTCTAATTTTTGTATTGTAGCAACAGTAGCATCTAAAGTTCTTTGCTCAGCGTCAGCGCCACCTCTACCAGTTGGTTTTCTTATTGCAGTTATTCTAAGATATCCGGTTTTACCATTTAATCTAACATTAGCATATTTGCTTCTACCAATTTGTGTAAATTGTTTAGATACTATGTTTACTTCCTGGCCAGCATTTACATAATCTACAACTTCCTTTAAAGTTATATTTTTATAAACTGGCTCATTTACTATACCATTTTCTATTGGATACTTAATATTTACTGAGTTTGGATTATTTGTAACATATTTTGCCCAATCTGCAGGTTTTCCACCAAGAGTCGCCATTTTTTTATTTTTATTTAGTGCCCGTGAGAAGATTCGAACTTCCACTGTATGGATTCTAAGTCCACCCTCTCTACCGTTGGAGTACACGGGCATAAATGGAGAATAGCGGATTCGAACCGCTGACCTTCTGCGTGCAAAGCAGACGCTCTACCAACTAAGCTAATTCCCCAATAAAACTATTATATCATCTGATAGGCATCAGGTCAAATAGTTCTGGATGAAGTCTCCCATACTTTCTCATAATTTCACCCGCCTTAGCATTTGCTTCATTTTCAGCAGGACTTCCAGGATGAGAACTAATTTGTTTACCATCCATTACTTGCTTATAATGAATGAATTCGTGAGAGACTGTTCTTAAAATGTCTATAGGATGACGATTGATTATACTAATATAAAGTGTATTTCCACTCATCATCCCAAAAGTCTTATTATTCTTTGCAAAATCAGAGTCCTCTATCAAGACATACGGAATATCATATGTTAAACGAAGTTCTCTTTTAAGGAAGACTAAAAATCTTTTAAGAAGAGCATCAAACTGTATTCTTGTAGTGGGTCTTCCTTTTCTTTTGCCAATCAAAGACATTTTTTAAAAATATTTAGTTTACATTTAAAACTGCACCAATGTTATCATCAAGATCTTGAATGACAGTACGAATATCAGTAATACGAGGAGGCACACTTTCTTCATTATAAGTGTATCCTTTTTGTGCTTCGAAAAGAATTTGACGCACTGCTGCAGCACATCGAGCATCCATTTTCAGAGTTACTTGTTTTTCTTTAGTCATCGGTCGTCAGCAGCACGGTTTTCGGAAAAATATGCATCAAAAGCACCTTCAGGATAACGCTTCAGAAGTTTTTGAACATTACGAGCAACGACATCATCCAGAGTTACATCAAGTGCCATACATGCTTGAGCAACATACCACATAACATCTCCCAATTCAATAATCAGGTGCTCACGATTATCTTCATTATAAGGTTTTCCTTGAAAAACCATCTTCTTGACAATTTCCATAAACTCACCACCTTCAGCATTAATACCAACGGCAGCGGTGAGAAGACGCTCAATATTCGCACCCTTCTCATCAAGAGCAACTAGGCGATCAGAAAGAGAAAGAAAGTCTTTAGATGCATCAGAAGTTACGGCATCTACAAACTCTGCATACTTATCAAAATTAACGTGTTTCGCAGTTTCCATTAAAATTTAAATCCTTCAAACGACTTTTTGGGTTTTTTGTCTTCATTATCATTATACTCATCATCCTGCCCACTGTCAAGTATGTCATTCTGGGCAGTCTGCTCACAATCATAAAGACGCATTTTAGCACGGTCAATCCCAACAATAAATCTCTTGTAGATTGTTGGGTCATTATAACGATTCTTCAATTGCTTTACCATAATTTGACCAAGTTGCTCCAACTCTTCCGTGCTAATCAGAGCAAACATAAGGTCGGCAGTAGCAGGCAAACCAAAACTTTCAGAAGTATCAGTCAATTCCACATCAGAAGATCCAAAACCACTTCTTGTAGTTTGTGTCGCACTGACAATCGGCACATTGAATTCTACTGCCAGACCACGAAGTTCTTCAGCAATTGATTTGATATAAGAATAAGAATTGATAGAACTATTTGCCTTGTGCCTAGAGGAAGCACAGATATTCAAATAATCAACAAAGATAATATCTGGTTTGAATGATTTCTTCAGAGACAATTCATTCAGAAGTGCCTTGAAGTGACCACAGTGTGCCGAAGCAGTTGGATACTCTTTGATGATTAGAGTGCCTTGTGTTTTCTTGGCAAGACTTGTGACCTTATTCTCAAACATTTGACGAGGCAAATCTGTCAATTGCTGAATTGGCACATTCAGAAGGTTTGCGTCAATTCTTTCAGCAATTCGCTCCTCCGCCATTTCAAGAGTGATGTAGAGAACGTTCCTGCCTTGCAGTAGGACGGAAGAAGCAACATGGCACATAAAGAGACTTTTTCCGACACCCGTACCAGCAAGAGCGATATTGAGAGTCTTATTAGGAAGACCACCTTTTGTAATTTTGTTAAAATAATCAAGATCGAATTCAATCTTGTCTTCTTTTCTGTGATAAAATTCATAACGCTCTTCGTAATTTTGTAAGTAATCGTGACCGATATTATTGTCAAAACTTACAGCAAGAGCATCAGATAGAATACTTGGAATCGCATCACGATTCTTCTTTTCATTATTACCATCGGCAATATGAATCGATTCCATAAGTGCCAAATAGATGGCACGGTCACGACACCACTTTTCAGTAGTATCAAGTAACCATTGCTTTTCTACGGGCGAATCATTCAGAGACTTATTGATTTCTCTGACTTCTTTTACTTGCTCTTCAGTTAAGTCTGTGCGATTTTCTACCTCAATATTGAGTGCTTCGATGGTGATTGCTGAACCATATTTGACAATGAATTGAACAATCTCCTCAAAAATGACCTTCTCGGATTTGCTCTCAAAATAATCTGGTTGTATGAAAGGAATGACTTTACGGGAATAATCTTCATTGTATACTAGGTTTCTAAGGATTGTAGTTTCAATTCTTTCCATTACTTATAATGCAAATATGTGCTCATGATATACTTTGGACCACTTATTGTAGCATTTCCTTTATGTGGAAACATCCAAAGTGGTGGGAACACTAATAATGTTCCTTTCTTCGGTTGAATAGTCAAATCTTTAAATACGGTTTCCCCACCTGATTCTACATCATTCAAATACCACATGAAAGATAAAAATCTCCGTGCAGAAGGATAGTCTAGCAAATCAACATGAGTATCAAAACGATCTTCACCACCAGGATTATACTTCTTTATACGAAATTGCTCAAAAGCATGGTCTGTAGGAAACACTCTTTTATCCACAAATTCATAATACTTATCACGATAAGTAAAAACATTTTTAATTACATGATTATGAACTTGATTGACCTCAGAAGAAATTTCCTTGTTTTCAGTTAGATTAAACTGGGTAAAGTTTGGTTTTCCTTCATTCTCAAATCTTTCATGCTTATCTGTTACCTGCTCAAATAATGAACTCAAGAAATCACAGATATCAGACTCTAAAGCGTTTTCATAGATGTGAATAAAATCATTAACTTCATCCATAATTAATCTTCCTCTATATAAAAAATATCTGGATAATTTCCACTTTTTGCCCTATACCTCAATTGTCTTAAGGTTAAACCTTTTGCCCCACCATTTCTAAAACATTTGGAAGAATCTTCCCATATTATACCGTAAACCGATATTTTTTTTGAGTTGTAATTACTTACAGATTTTTTTATCTCACTTATCAAAGAAGCAGTTTCTGTAGAATTAATTTTTCCAAGTTTATTCAGTAAGATGCTCTGCTCCCTTTTCTTTTGTTTATATTCTTCAGATTGATGCGATTGTTTCCATTTTTCAGATTTCAATCTTGCCTCCGTTAGTTTTTCACTATCCCTTTTACATCGACTAACTTGATCTTCATAAATTTTAGTTAATTCTTCATCGGATAAATTTCCACCAAGAAGTTGAAAAGCATATAAATCAGATATATTTTTATATACTAACCAACGACGATAATGGACTTCTTGGTGAAGTTTTCTTGGAAGTTTAACTAAATTACTTGAATCGTCAGTGCCCCCTTCATGTTTCGGAATAATGTGGTGTGTGTCTATAAACATATATATATGGTTAGTAACCATACTTATTTATCATTCTTTAGTCCATATGAAAATTCCTTTTTAGCAATTTCGTCAAGTTTTTTCATTACATCATCAGTAAAATATTCTTCAGGATTTCTTAGAATCTCCTTACCGTAAATTTTCTTACCATTGATTTCATATCTACCAGCAACATTTTTCCAAAGACCACCAATTTCACCAAGTTCAAGCAGACCATAATATCTATCCAGACCTCTTTCATCATAATAAAGACGCACTTCAACATCTTTATTTTCTTTACTTAAACGGGATTTGTGAGTTTTTGCCTTTACTATATTTCCAACAATTTCAGTCCCATCCTTTTCCTTCTTCTTGCTTAGGAAAATAATTGTAGAAGCAGCATACTTTAATCCAGATCCTCCAGATTGCTCTTGAGTTGGCACATAAGCACCGACAACTTGATATACATGATTAGTGACAATCATAGGAATATTTGCTTGCCCCAGTTTTAGCGTAAGCATACGGAAAGCACCTTTAACAAGTTGCGATTTAGTCATATCACGCACCTGCTTATCATTCAATGCATCAGTAATTTCCTTTTCAGTTGAAAGCATACCCAAAGAGTCTAGAACAAACATACAAGGTTTACGTTCCTCTACTGGTTTTTTCATATACAGATCAACTGCCTTGAGTGCTTTGCCACGAAACTCTTCAATAGTGACAACATTTACTACAACAAGTCGTTGTGTATCAACACCACGACTTTCTAAAAGAGATTTAGTGACAGCAGCCTCAGTGTCAAAGTAGAGACAGTAACCATCGGGATTAGTATCAAGAAAATTCTTAACCACTGCGAGAGAGAAAAAAGTCTTTCCAGTAGAAGACTCTCCAGCAATAGCAGTAATCTTATTCCCAGATACACCACCAAATATACTACCTGAAACCAGTGCATTAAAAATGTATGAACCAGTATCAACATAAGTTTCTGTCTCATCAATATCGGAAGCGAGTTTGGTATACTCCCCACCAACCTCCTTTACAATTTCTTTAAGAAAATCCATCACTTTTTCTCCTGAGTTTGTTTATCTGCATAATTCATTTTAAAGGTCCAAAGTTTCTGATATAGTGCAGTATCTCCACCAAGACGCATTGCATTAATAATTGTATTCAGTTCTCGCTCATTAATAGGTAATTCCATCAGGTAAAAAATAATTCTAGGTTAACAGTTTTTTCTACATTCCATCCAATCGAATCGAGAATGGACTTCAAGGGTTCTACAAAACTCTTTTCAAATTGTAATTCATAATCAATGTATTTGTCAAGACCAAGTTCCTTTGGAAAATCTTGAATGAATGAAATGATATTCTCTTGAATGATATTTGGTTTTTTCAAATATATAAACTTAATTTTTTCTCCATTACCAATCAATGAATACTTATTAGTTAATTTTTTCTCTTTTATATAATGATTAAAAAGAAGTGCTCCACGAATATGGATTGGTGTTTTTTGAGCATAGATTGTGGAAGAAGAATAATACTTACGCACATCAGAAGCAGTTCTTGGAAAGGCAATTTGCTCTGGTGGAAGTCTTTTAAATTCCTCCCGACACTTATCAATAAAATTAATCACATCTTCTTCAGTACCATTCATCATCAACTTTAGACCATCTTTAATCATTTGACGACAAGGTGCTGGAGTAGAAGATTTAACTGCTTCAATACCCATCATTTTCAGTTTAGGTTCTTCATATCGTACACCCTCACTGTCCCATACATTGAGAATGTATCGTTTCTTAGCAGTCCAGATTCCACGCTCAGCAATATTCTCACGCTTCATCTGCATCTTCTGATCGTAAGCATTTACATACTCAGCCAATTCTTCGTAGCAACCTTCAATATACTTTTCAAGTTCCACCTTACAGACCTTATCAAGGAACGAAACAATGCTTTGAGTAGTTTTCTCTCTTCCTTTGAATATACATTCAACCAAAGGACCCATATTGAGATAGATAGAATCAGTATCTGAAGCAATAACATAATCAATATCCTCCGTTTTAAGAACTTTATTTAAATAAGAATTCATCTTATTTTCAATCCAGCGAATAGAAACCTGTCCTGACAAAGTAATTGCTTCAGCATTCGCTAGTTTATAATAACGGAAATACTGATTACCAATGGCACCATAGGCAGAGTTAAGTTGAATCTTCCTTGCCATTTGAATATTGTTGCAGCGTGAGATTTCTTTTTCAGCAGAATTTCTTAGTTTAATTAACTCTTTATCTGAAAGATTTTTATATTTGTTATCAGAAGAAACAACAATTTCTTTTTGTTTCTCCTCCTTGTTACCACCAATTAAGTAACCCATTACAGAATGCCTCTACGCTTCATTTCTTCTTCAACATCGACTAGTTGTTGTTTTGCTGCCAACATTTTTTTCTTATAAACTGTGCGATCTTTATAGATTTTTTCCATTAACTCTGGAAGAAATCCACGCACATCTTTGCGATACATTGCACCATTAGCGCATACTGCATAGTCTTTATACATCTCAAAAGTAATTTCTTGATTAAGAATTCTATCCACTGTTGCAGTTGGATGTCTATCATCAGTGAGAGTCTCAGGACTAATGTTATACATCATCATAAGGTGTGGATATAGAGAATTCAAGTCAAAACTTACAACCCAATCATACTTTCCGGGAATTGGTTCTTTTACATAAGCACCAGCATACTTAGAATCTTTCTCAGACTTTTCTTTGGGAGGAATTACAATATTTCTCTTCTTGAGATAATTGTAAATGATAGTGTCCCACATTCTAACCTGAGAAAATACATCAGCATAGTTTGCCTTAGCATCATATGCCATCGTAATTGCCAACTCAATCAGTTTCATCTTGTCTTCCAGGCGGTCAACAAGTTCCACGTCAATAATGTTGTATTCCACAAACTTTTGCCAACCCTTAGTATAGAAGTCTTTAAAAGTATCAAACTCAGAGTGGTCTAGTTTTTTCTGTCCCAACTCTACACTTGCAATGTAATCAAGTCGATAAGATTCTTGTGCCTTGTAGGTGAATTTCTTATAGAGATTAAGATAATCAAGTTGAGTAATACCACCCACATCATAAGAAATATGTTTACGACCAGCAATATATGTTTCCCTTTCAGTCACAAGACCCCAAGGAGACATACGCTTCATCAACTTTTCACCAAGAATTCTATCAATTCTACGCACAAGATATGGAATATCATACAATTCACTATTCCATCCAGTCACAACCTCTGGAGTATTTGTTTCGATCATCCACCAGTTAATGAAATCATCTAACAATTCACGCTCAGTTCTAAATCCCTTGTAGATGACATTATCCTGTTTGTTTGTAAATGGACCTTTACCCCAAGTGCGAATCTGTTTAGAAGAATAATCCTGAATAGTGATCAACAATACTTCTTCTGCTGCAGACTCTACATCAGGGAATCCATTTTCAGATGCCACCTCAATATCCAAAGTTGTAATCTTAACTTTGTTAGTATCGAATTTGATTTCTTCTTCTGGATAGTTTTCTGAAATATATTGGTAGATATATCCAGTGTTTCCGTAGATTTTAAAGTTTTCTACACCCTCATATTTTTTAATAAATTCACGACAGTCTCTAACACATCCTGGTTGGACTGCTTCAACATATTCACCTTCTAGAGTTTGATATTTAGTTTTTTTATTAGAGGGAACAAAAAGAGTCGGGTCAAACTTCTCACGGGTCATAAAGTGTTTACCATCTTCATAACCACGGACCAAGAAGTGGTCCCCGACCATTTGCACGTTTGTGTAGAATCTCATCAGGCAGTCAATTCAAGATACTTTTCAACAATTTCTTCTTTAGGGTCTACAATAGTAAGTATGCTATCAGAATGAATCATCATTTCTCGTTGGTCAGTTATATCTGGCCAAGGAGTTAAATTTCCTTCAGCATCAATCTTAAATGGATTAATCAGTTTACAGTCTGGTTCTCCAAGTTCCGATCCAATTTCAATAATCTCAGTGACGATTACATTATCAACTTTCAGTAAGAGACATTTGATTGTTTTGTCCATTTACCTTTTCCTCATACATTTGTTTAAGTGATTCAATTGGGTCTACCAAAGTTACAACCCAATCCATTGTTACTAGCATTTGCTTGTCTTCGGTCAATAAGATCCAAGGAGTTAAAGATACTTGAATCTTAGCATCATATTCAGATTCTTCTGATAGTAGAATGCTTCTTTCCGTTAAGACTTTATATGGATTTTCAAAGATATATCCACAAACTTTTTCTTCTGAAACTAATTCTTTAATGTCAGAAATAACAGTCTCACCAGATTTTAATAGTGCAAGTTTGATTGACATTTGTATTTTCTCCCTCATCCCATTATAAGGCAAAAAAATGGGGAAGTCAACCTGGATTTTGCCAGAGACTTCCCGCGCCGACGATATTCTTTATTATTTATAGATAATCCTTACGAGCATGGTGCTCTGGCACTACTTTCCCAAGTACGATCCGTAGAAGTCCGTCTTCGAATACAACCTCCCTGACTTCTGTGTCGTCGGATAGAGTCCACGCTCGTTTAAAACTTCTGCTAGCCACTCCCTTGTGGATAAACGTCCTATCCGATTCGGCATCTGCTTTTTGTCCTTCGACAAAAAGTTTTCCATACTCTGTGTATACATTTACCTCTCCTTTTTTGAATCCTGCAAGTGCTAATTCGAGATGAGATTCAACATTATTTATTTGAACTAAGTTATAAGGAGGATAGTTCGTTGTAGTTTCATGAAGATTGAATAAACGATCAAAGTATTCGTCCATTCCAATACTATTGCGAGTGATTCTTTCCATCAAAGCAGGAAGATCGGACGCAGTAAACCGTGATGTTGCAAGGTTAGTCATTATTGTAGCTCCTTTAAAAGCGAGTTTGTGTTTTGTGGACCCTTTCGGCATCCGTATATAATTATAATACTTTTATAAAAAAAGGGGGTCGTGAGACCCGTCATTTTTTTATTCGGTTTCTTCCACTTTTTTCACAATAGACTTCCATTTATCTTCATCGGGATGTGCAAAATCTGTATTTACTTTTGCAGCATCAACTAAAGTAACAGGTCCAAGTGTTTGTGCTCCAGGTCCAGCAATAGAAATCTCTTCATTATACTTGTCGATGATACGATGCAGTATCCAACGAGGAGATGCAAATGAAGTAAATCCTTTAACTAAGTTTGCTTGTGTCCAAATATATGGAATTCTTTTTTGACACCACTCACGAAACTTTCTCTGCTTACCGTTACTCAGACCCTCTTCAATAAATTCTCTAAGAAAACAAATAGCACGGAATGCAGTGCCATGAATAAACTTGGCAGGAATGATGTCGATGATACCATTATTACCAGCATATCCATAAATGCTTTTCCAAAACTCATAACCTTCAACAAGAGACAGAGTTCCATCTTCATCTACAGTATAGTCATCTTTCACACAATAATAAAAATGAGTAAAAGACTTGATAGGAAAAGCATCTGCTTTGTCAGATCCAAATGTGTCAGGTTGTGCAACAACATTCAGAGATTTCATCACATTCTCAATATGAATTGCAAGAGGGTCATTAAAACAAACTTCAGAGCGAAGGTTGTCAATGGTAGTTAGTTTCTTGCGCCAAGTGTTAAGGCGATTAAAAACAAGTGCTTCTTTTTCTAGCACGTCCTCGTATGATGAATCTTCATCATGATCTAGGATAGCAAGAGTCAAACCACGTTCTTCTTGACTAAGAATAAACTTAGCAACTTTATTCTGACCGTCAATAACACGCTCTCCAGAAAGTTTCTCACCAAGAGATTCTGGACGACGAGATACAACAACAGGAACAAGCAAACTATAATCTAATTGCCCATAATGTTGCAATTTGACAGGAGAAATAAGTCTTTGATAATGCCTATCTACTTGAAGAGAAAGTGCTCGCTTCCTATCGCACTCTTCAATCTTAAGTGGACTGCCAATAGATCCTGGATTTTGGGATAATTTCAATCCCAAGACGATTTCTTCCATCGTCTTAGTTTTACTAGACATGTTACCTCTTTTGGTAATGTTAAAATTACTGCGGACTATTTGCCCATTGCAGTAACAATAATTATACGGCAATAAAAAGGGGGCGTCAAGCCCCCAGTTTCATTCGGTTTCTTCTACACGTTTCTTCTTGGAACCAATATTATACTTGGTTTCCAAAATCCAATCTCCCTTATCCTTATAAGCAAGGACTTTGATTTGATTCAAAGGAGCAATGTCCTGAATCTTAGTTACATCAACAATCTCAATCAGACCCCAATCAGCAAGAAGTTGGGCGATACGATTTCGACGTTGGACATCATTCACAGTCAGGTTTGCGTGCTTACCGTCAAGAGCAAACAATTCCTTGAAATGCACAAGGAAGTAACGTCCTTGTTTGTGAAGAATATGGCACGATTGATAGATTTTCTTTTCCTTTCTTGAAGCCACTCCGATACGGGTCAAAGTCTCACGAACCTTCAAAAAATCATCAGGTTCATTTAGAATCACTTCAACCATTTGGTCGGGCGTCCACTTCACTTCAGGTTCTTGAACGACACTCATTTTGTTCCTCCAGTTTCAAATTTCGATTTAATAAAAGTAAGTTGTTCTTTAGTAAGAATCCTCAAAGCCTGTTTTGCCTTTTCATTACTATAACCATAGTATTGTTTGACACAATCAAGATCTTTGATTTTATCTTGTCGGAGCCAGGGAGAAAATCTCTTCTTTTTCCTCAGACTATTTAGCAAAAAATCATATTGCAGTTTCTTAGAAAGAAAATGATATCGATTCATTTCATTAGCATACATAATCGAATCGATGTGTCCTGAGAAACACCGATTGATAATATAAGGAGGATATTCCTTCTCAAGTGAAGGGTCTTCGTCAATTAGATTCTGTTTCGTCTGATTGATCGAGTTTAACCAGTCCTTCAATTCCATAATTAAACAGCAATAATTCTTTTCTTTGTTTTTGCTCTCGCATATATTCACCAACTGACCTCATCGTATATGTAAGGTCAAACTCGGTAGCGTTCCAATTCTTGAAACGGTCTTTTACTAATTGGTTTGAATTGTAACTAATGAGTTGGTCCATATCACAAGAATCGCAATCAGCAGCAAACTTATCGTGATCAAATCCTTTGTGCATTGATCCTTTGTTCCCATAGAGATTATCCTTAATATCATAAGGAGGATCGAGATACATAAAAGCACCTTTGTTTCCATCCATCAGATAATCATAGGAGTAATTAGTTATACGCCATTTCTCAATTAGTTTAGAATATTCGGGCAGTTTTTCAATTCCACGAACACTAAAGTTACTATTAGATGCTTGCTCAGAAAATGAAGATGATTCGGTCAAACCCGAAAAACTACACTTATTGACAATATAAAAAGCAACGGCACGATCAAGATTTGAGAGAAGTGGTTCTCTCATAAAAACTTTTGAGTGATAAAACAATACTCTTGCTAAGTCTGGAGTGCTATTCTTAGACTTGTAATCTAGCAACTTATCTTTCATATCATTACCAAACATCTGGAGTTGTTGCCAGAAGTTTACCAATGGTTCGTATAAGTCATTAACCCAAATATTCAAGTTAGGATACTTTTTGGTAATGTGAATTGCTACACTTCCTCCACCCAAAAAGGGTTCACGGAATTCATCATAGTTGCGAAGGTCTGGAAAGTAAGGGTCCATCTTGACGCAAGCACGGGACTTGCCGCCAGGGTACCTCAAAGGAGTTTTAAGAGATTTCATAATCAGGTTTGTGATACTTCAAATACTCAAAAAATGTGAGTTTCATTTCTTTCTGCGTCATACCACAATGTTTTGCAGCAGCAGGAAGAGTCATTTTAGCACGAAAGAGACCTTCATTTGCCTCTTTCACATTTTCGGGTGTTGTTTTGACTGGATGCACTATCAGTGATGCTTTGTTGATTTTATATGGGTTCATTGAAATTCACACTCACACATAATTTCAGTTAGGCAGGCAAGCATATTGATTTCTTGGTCTGCTACGAATGCTGACTGATACTGATACTTAGCAAGCACAAGCACAGCAGCAGGAATGCTATTGTTTTCAAGGGCATTATAAAGAGCATCGTAAATACGACGCAACAATACAGTAACATCATTATCAAGATTAGATACCACCCACTTACGGACTTCAGAAAAATTCTTTTCTTTAAGGTTTTGGATAAGGTCATTTACAGCAACATCAGAAAAAGCAGCAAGAATACCAGAGTCGATTCTCCCACCAACAGAATATCGTTGGCACTCATTTAGAACTCTTCGGAAATCAGGGAAATGTTTTGAAACCAATTCCGCAAGGACTTTCTCATCGCACTCCACATTCTCCTTGACAAGGATTTGTTGAAGTCGTCGAAAGAAATTTCCTGCCAGTTTTGTTTTATCTTTTCCTTTGATTCCAAACTCAACGACGGCACATCGGGAGTGGAGAGGTTCGATGATTTTGTTTTTGTAGTTACAGGTGAAGATGAATCGGCAATTTCCAGCAAATTCCTCAATAAACGCCCGTAGGAGGAGTTGAACGTCGTTTCCTGTGTTATCTGCTTCGTCAATAATGATGACTTTGTGTTTAGCATCTGACGAAAGCGATACGGTCGAAGCAAAGTTTTTCGCATTGTTTCGGACAGTATCGAGGAATCTACCCTCGTCGGATCCATTGATGACATATACATCTACTCCAAGTTCGTTACAAAGTGCCTTAGCAACTGTGGTCTTTCCAATACCAGGAGGACCAGCAAGAAGCATATTGGGAATTTCACCCTTATTTAGAAACTCCTGGAAAGTCTGTTTCGTACTTTCAGGAAGAATACAATCTTCAATTGTCTTTGGGGCATATTTTGCTACCCACAAAAAATCATTATTCATAATCAAATCCAAGATGGTTTTCTTTGTGGCATTCGAAGGTAATTGTCTTTCACCCAGGGTTTTGAGGCAATATACCTTTTATAAGCAGTGAATGTATCAATGCTTTCATCAAATTTCCATTCTTCAGGCATTGCCCTAGCAAATGGAGACACTTCTGTAATCTTACCCTTAGGAAACAAATAGTATGCATCCACAAGAGTTTTGTAACAGGAGTGAGTTTTATTATACCGCAGGCAGTATTCATCTGACAAATTCAATCCCCATTTGATTAACCAATAGGCATTATGGATGCTTTCCATTGCCCACTTGGTGCAGGGATGATTGCGGAATGCTCCTTTCTCGGTCTTGTAGGGAGTGCCATCCTCTTTGGGGAGAGTGCCATATCCGTGCCCCCACTTCTTTGATGCCACGATAGAGAGCATCTGACAGCACTCTAGAGGCATTTTAACAATGTGTTTGTCAGGGAGACATATGGCACTCTCAGCAGGCCAAGGAGAAGTAACGAAGATATTCATCAGAAACAGAACTTTTTCAAATAATAATTTACTTCTTCAGGTTTGTCTTCTAAGTAGTATGCTTCCATCTCATAAATGGTATGCTGATTGCTACTAGACCTCACAGAATTTTTAACATCAATTAATTTATTTGGAGGAAGATTGATGTTTTTTATTCCTAAAGGTCCACCCTTACAAGATTGTGCAACATGAACTGCTTCGTGATACACAGTTTCATTAATATAAAAGGAGGATGGGCTTATCCTATTTTTAATGTTATTGGTGCAGATTACAAAATTTGGACTTCTAGCAAATCCAAATAACTCCTTGTCTCTACATACTGCACCATTCTCAACGACATTAAAGTTTTTCATCATAACGCGATTGATTATTTCATTACCAATCGGTGTCAAATAAAGAAGAAAGTCCATCAACCAAAAGTAGAATCAGGTTCGAGAGCAATATAATAGGTGAGATTGTATTTGGTATTGGTAAACTGTGACAGAAGTTTAGAAGACACCACAACATCATAGGCACCAGGAATAATCTTGATGTTTTCTACCTTGAAGTTGAAAGTAAACTCTTGGTCAGTCTCACCAACCACAATAGCATATTCGTTAGAAGTATCATTCTTCTTATCACGCACCACCAGTTTCACAACACCCGCCTCACCAATAGCAGAAAGGTCAGGGAGTTGATATACTGCTGCTGCTTTCACCAGTTTCTCCAGAGAAGTGCTATCCAGTTGGAAACAAACATCCTGAGAAGGAAGTTGAATATCTTTATCGGGAGGAGAGATGATTACATTAGGGTCGGCAAAGAAATACTTGACACGACGCTTACCTTCTTTGATGCTCAGATAGGAATCTTCTTTGAAATCAAGGTCAGGATCACTGTGAAGACTCAAACCATTCAGAAACTGATTGAGATCATAAATGGCAAAGTCACGGGGAAACTCTTCAGTAATATCTGCTTCTGCAAGAATATTCTTGGCAACAGAAATCGTGCGGAGTTTATTACCCTGCTTCACAAGAATAGAGTTGTTGATGCCAGCAAAGTTCTTGAGAATAGTCAGGGTGTTGTCAGAAAGTTTCATAGTTTTGTCTTGGATTTTCATAATCAGCGAGAGAATTCAGTTAGACCATTATCTTTGCGAGTATAATGCCCATCAAAGTGGAGCAGAAGCATAGCATAATGAATCACTTTCATCAAGTCACGCTTGTTACGCCCATCTTTGTCACCATAACGACTTCCATATTTCAGTATATTTGCTTGACAGAAACCAGCGGCAAGTTTCTTCGCTGCCATCAAATCAATAGTTTGGATGTCATTATAACCATCCTCATCTCCACAGTAGTGACCGTGATAGGTGCTGGTAACATAATCCTGAACGTCTTTCAGGATTTTATCTTCATTATATTTCCAAAGATGATTAGTAGATTCGTTCATAGTTACAGGTCGTTTTTCAATTTCAATCATATCGTTTGTGTTGACTGAAAACACATATTCAGTTCCGTAAGGGTACTCATCCATAATAAAGTGGCATAATTTACCTATCCCAATTATATCAGAAAGGAGCGGGAGATGCAACTTCCTCAGAAGATTGCTCAACAGGCATTTGGAAATCAGCATCCACTTTATCGTAGAGTTCAAGAAATGCTTGCTTGGTTTCGTCATCAAAACGATTGACACACACTTGGATTGCTTTTGCCTTGTCCTTGAAGATGCTATAAGCACGAATAATGTGAACAAGACGGCGGGTGCTGATGATTTCCTCAATACCACCATCGTAGAAGGTCTTGCGGATAATGTCTGCCCAATCAACCAACCGCTTACAGAAGTCGCGGTCTTCCACACCCAAGTCCAGAGCAACCCCTTCTAGAATCTTCTGCTCAGTGGCAGGAGCAGGATAGGACTGCTCAAAGGTTACAGGGAAACGCTCAAGGAATGCCTCATTGAGCACATTGGTGCCGATGAAGCGTCCATCGTCAGAACCTTTACCCTTGGTGTTTGCAGTAGCAATCACATTAAAACCAGCAGCAGGTTTCACCCAGCGACCAATCTTTTTCAGGAAGACACCTTTACCTTCTAGAATAGACTGAAGGCAGAGGATTTTGTTGGAAGCAAGGTCGATTTCATCCAGGAGAAGGATTGCTCCTCGCTCAAGTGCTTCGATGACGGGACCGTTATGCCATGCAGTGTTCCCATCAACAAGCCTAAAACCACCGATAAGATCATCTTCATCAGTTTCAATAGTAATGTTTACACGAATCAATTCACGCTTAAGTTGAGCACACGCTTGCTCCACACTGAACGTTTTACCATTACCCGAAAGACCCGTAATAAACGTAGGGTAAAAGAGATTGGACTGAATAATTTTCTTAATATCGTTGAAATTACCAAACTTGACGAAGGTATCATCTTTTTCTGGAATAAGGTTTTGTTCCACAGCAGGGAGAGCAGCACGTGCCTGATAAGAACGCTCAATCTCTTCGACACGTTCTTGAGTCACTTCCAAGTTCCAACGACCACGAGCAGTCTTGTAACTGGCAAGTTTGTTGGTGACAGTCTGGTAGTTGGTGCTATTCATCGCACACCAAGCACGAATGTCTGCAGCAGTCACAGAGTCGCCATACAGACTTTGGAGAGAAGTGCGGATGTAATCAGCAGAGAGGGACATAATGAAGTTGGAGGTCGTTTCGTTTCAACAAAGTAATTATACAAGAAAAAAGGGGGCAACCAAGTGCCTCCTGTGACAGTTTTAAGACTGGACATGCTGATTTCGCAACTCATTCAAATAATCCTCACTCGCAATATGAGGAGTGTATCCAGGATAAAATTGCTTAACAATAGAACTAATACCCATCGCAGTAATCGCACTATCACACTTTACCCAGACTTCTTTAGTATCGTATTTAACGACGTGTTCAAATGGAAATTTAGTCTTCTTCATAAGTAAATGTTTTGTTTTTGACTTTTGTATCAAACTCACCAGTTCTTCCTGGTTTCATTTTACCAACTCCAACATTCTTTCCTTTACCAGGCCAAGATGTTTTTGAAGTTCCTTTAAGTGTAGCAGACCCTTTTGGTTTACGTTGAATCAATACAGAATCTTGGTCGTCTTTGGATGAACCCTTTACATTACGCTTGTGCTTTAATCCACCTTCGGTTCCAAGTTTCTCTACTGTCTTCTTAAACTTCCTCTTACCCATTTTACCAGAAGAAACTACGTGAGATTTTTCACCCACTTTTTTCTCTTCTGGAGTTCCTGGGTTTTCAGTGTAACGTCCAGATACTTTAGTAGGTCCTGGAAGACCAGCACCTCTAATTCTTCTTTCGGTTCTTGCAGACCTTTCCTTGTTTTCTTTTTTAGATTTGTCCCCCCTTTGACCTGAAAGAATCGCTATTCCACCCTTTTCAGACTTTCTCATTACACGAGTAAGAGAAGTCTCTTGGATAGAATAACATTCTATCATAAATTCTTGAAAAGTCTTCATTTTTACAGACACTTTTTGAATATTTAGTTATGCAACCAACTCCACAAACTCACCAAGAATCTTTTTATTCATCTTCTTAGTTTTGAGACTTTTCACAAAAGCAGATTTGATTTGTGCCTTTGTGGCATCATCCGCAACCTCAAATTCAGATTCCTGAGAAAGAGTTGCTGAAGAAAGACCAAAGTAAGAATGATATCCAGAAGACTTGATAGTAAATGCCTTTTCTTTCTTCCAGGAATTCATTACCTTATCATACTCAGTGCCATAATATCCGCAGTATTGACGAATAAAAGCACCAGCATCACGGGATTGGAGCACACGAATACCAATAAAATTAATGTCGGTAAACCTGTCCCTCAGATTGCGAAGAAGAATATTGGTGAAATCATGATACTCACAATCGCAAGAATAGGTCATTCCAGTCTTACGGTCACGGATAAAAGCATTCGGTCCAATATGTGCCGTTCCCAGATAAGGTTCTTCCTCCCACCGACGTTGGACTTCACGATGATACTTGAGAAGGCATCCTTCACCATCGGTCAAAATTACACACTGGACTTTCTGGAGTTTGTTTTCTTTCTGGAATTTAGGAAGAATTTGATGTAGAGCAATCAGAGACTCATTCAAAGGCGTGCCAGAAAGACTCATACCTACAGGAGCAGCATAATAACAGTGAGAGTTGTAACGGAAAGAAGCAGCAAGACGGAAGATATTCCTCATCTGCTCATCCAGAGTCTTACCATTCACTTTGCTGGTAAGAAGATTCATCAGAGAAAACCATTCACCAACTTGTACAAGACCATTCTTCTTTTTGTAAGCAAGTTCACGATAACTTGCCTTGCCTTGCTCATCATACCTCACCAAAGGATAATCAGTCGTGAAAGCATAAACCTCAAAGGGAATATTGACTTTCTTACAAAACCAGACAAGGTTGAAGAGTTGCTTGACAGTATCCAACATCACATCAGACATTGACCCAGACCAGTCAAGAATAAACACCAGACCGTGATTCTTACCATCGGCAAGGGTGGTTACCTTCTTGAAAATATCTTCATTGTATTTGTAGGTATGAAGTTTGGAGCAATCCAATACACCAGTGCGGGAAGTTGTGGCACGAGCATAGGAATCTGCTGCCTTGCGACACTCAAACTCTTTCACAAGATAGTTGACTTCCTTTTGTGCCGACCGTTTGAATTCTACAAACTCCTTATCAACTTGACCAAAGATATTTTCGTAAGAATATTCCCTCTCCTCAAGAAAACTATCCCAAGAATTCTTACAATTATCGTGAATTTCTTGGTTAGGGACAATGACTTTATCCAATTCAAGTTTAGGCAATTCAAGATAGACATTCTCATATCCATCATTATTGACAAGTTCTTTCAGTGCCTCTTCCAGAGACTCCATTGTCTTGACTTCAGGTTCTTCATCTTTTTCACCACCCCCATTTGAGGGTTGCTGTTGAGGTTTCTGCTGAGGATTTTCCTCAGAAGAGGGAGCACCTTCAGACCCTTCAGATTCAGGTTGGTCGTTTTCACCTTCCTGCTGGTCGATAAAATCAGAGGCAGGTTGCTGACTCGCACCACTGTCCTGCGACTCCAGATTATCCAGAGAAATCTTGGTTTCTTCCTGCTGCTTTTGCTTACAATACTTATACAGTGCTTCTGCTGCCACCAGCACATCAGCAAAGGTCTCAGTATCAGCAATCAGATTGATGATTTCAGTCTCTTCACCACGCTCAATGGGAATATCAATATAGTTTCCAATCTTGAACCAGAGGTTAGCACGGTCGGCAAGATTATAGGTTTCGATTTTGTCATCTTTGATTTGAAAGAAGTCATCATCAGCAAGTTCTTTATATCCATTGAAGAAAGTCTTTGCCAGACCAGCATAACGACGTTTCATCAGTTTCTCAATGCGAGCATCCTCAACCACATTCACAAACTGTGGAGGAATCTTGTGCTCCTTCAACCAATCCTCATCGGGCGTTTCCAATGCGTGTCCGCACTCGTGGGCGACAAGAAGGTCATACACAGTGTTGCTTGCCTTTTCCCACATTGGAAGAGTCAGCACACGAGTGTGGACATTGAAGCAAGCAGTCTCTACTTTCTTATGCTCTACCACCAAATCCTCAGTGGCAAGCAGTTTAGCAAGTTGAGATTTGATTTCGTGGCGGACGGTCATAGATTTGTTTCAGATGCCCTTATTATACAAAAAAAGGAGGTCTTGCGACCTCCCAGTGGACAGTTTGGAAAGTGGACTCAGGCACCTTTTACCTGAGAAGATGCTCCAGATCCACCTTTCTTTTCTTGCTCAATTTTTTCTCTTTCTTGCTGACGGACTTTTTCAGTCTGTCTTCTTTGAAGTTCTGCACCAGCCATATTAGCACCGAAAGAACCATATGCTTCAACAATATTCTGCTTCCACTCTTCACTCATATTTGCCATAATAGCAAGTGCTGCTTGATTGGTGTCAGCATAACCTTCGGCAACTAGGTGCTCTAGAATAACATCAAAAATATCAACTTCTTCCTTGCGAAGTTTTGCTAATACTGCACCAGCAACTTTCTTACCACGCTCCTCTGACCCATAACGCTCACCTGCTTCTTTAGCAATTTTGGAAAACATCTTTCCAGGTTTTCCAATGTCCTCACCTGCTCTTGCTTTCTTAGCAGAGTAAGAAACTTCTTCTTTCATTTTCTTTTCTTCTGGACTAGAACCAAAAGTGCTATGGACCAGTTTATCTAACTTTGTATGAAACTTTTCTTCTTTCTTTTTAGGAACTCCACCATTCTTTGCTTCTTCAGCAAGTTTTAACTCATTTGGAGCATACTTAACTTTCTTACCGTCTTCACGCTTCACAGTATAATACTTCTCATCTTCCTTACCATCAGGTTTGTCAAGTTTAACAACCTCACCTTCCATTCCACTCTTCTTACAAACAACTTCATCACCAACTTTAAAGTGTGATTCGGAAAGATTAGCATAAATGGAAGAATATGCTTCCATTAATCCTACAATTTCTTGATTTCTCATTTTTTATAAGACTTTTTAGGTATTTATAAAAAAGAAGCGTCCCCGCTTTGGAGACGCTTCTTGAGTGCTTGGCGGCGTGCCTTTGCTTGTCGGAGTGCTTGCGGTTTCAATTTCCGCTTCTGCTCCTTCTTAGAGTGGTGCTGCCAGTTTGGAAGTTTCATTAGTCTTGTGCTTGTGAGGACATCATACGGGAAAAACCCTTGACTTTCTCAAAACGGAGGACACTTTCAAATTTGTCATGTAGCTCTGCCTTATGAGAGATGACGAATATATTAGCATCCTTAATGACATAACGAATAATCTTCAAAAACTCATCGGTGCCGAAACCATCAAGTGAGGAATCAAATACCTCATCCATAATCAGCAGATTAGTATTCACAGAGTTTTTGACTCTTGCTACTTCTCTCCAGGTAAAGAGTAGTGCTAGGTCGATTCTCATTTTCTCACCTTCACTGAAGGAACTATACGAAAAGTCTTCGTGAATGGGAGATTTCACCGTTTCATTAAACTCTTCATCAAGATGGAAATTAATATAAAAATCCATCATCTGAAGATAACGATTGACCTGCTGATTTATGAAGGGAAGATACTTTTTAATAATCTTCGTTTTTACACCATCATCCTTGAGTAAGGAATAGGCGAAATCGTAATAAACGATTTCTTCTTTTTTCTTTGAGAGGTCTTCGAATGTTTTTTGGAGATTTTCTTTAAATTCTTCTAGTTTCTCATGTTCAGTATTTCTGTTTTTAAGTTGCTCGGTAATTGTTTGAATTTCAGTTTCAAGATCTCGGATTTGTCGCTGGTTAAGTGATATCCGAGTATTGTTTTGAGAAATCTCATGGTTGAGTTTTGTAATCTCCTTAGATAGAGCAATAAATTGACGCTCTCGTTCTTGTTCTATCTTTATGGTCTCTTCCAGGTCTTCATAACCCTTCTTGAGTTCCTTTGCTTTATTTTGAGCGTCTGTAATTCTATTTAACCGAAATTCTTCCTCAATAGTCTGAGTACAAGTGGGGCATACCGTATTCTCAGTGAAAAACTTATGCTCTTTCGTAATGACAGATACTTTCTGGGAAATTTTACCTCTTAGATTGTTTAGTTTTACTAACTTTTCACCAGCACCAACAACTTCTTCCTGCTCCTTTGTATATTGAATAATGCCTTCCTCGGTCTTAGCATTTTCAATCATATAAATGCCAACTTCTTTGTCTAGATTGGCAATCTTTTCTTTATTGGCATTTATATTGGCATTTCCACGATTCTCAAGTTCTTCGATGAAGTTTTGCTGCATCTTCATCTTCTCTTTCAAATTCTCTTTACGCAACTCAAGAGATTTCACTTGATCTTTCTGTGTGCGAATTCTATCCTTGATGAGATTATTCATCGCAGAGAAAATACGAATATCAAGCAAATCTTCAATTACCTCACGACGATGTGCCGTTGGGAGTTGCATAAAGGGCACAAAGGTGCTACTACCCAAAATTACAATCTGAGTAAAAGACTTATAATTTACTTTGAGAATATTTTCTTCCAGAATTTTTTGATTTGCGCGGTCATCTGCTTCCTTATGGAGTGATTGACCATTTACTTCAATGTCAAAAACATTTGGTTTAATTCCACGGCGGACAAGATAATCTCTACTATTCGTCGAGAATTCAATTTCAACTAAACAATCTTTTTCATTTGCAGTATTGACTAGTTGTGGTTTATTGATTTTACGAAATGGTTTGTTGAAAAGAACAAAAGTAAGTGCATCTAGGATAGTAGATTTACCTGCACCATTCGTCCCAATAATCAGATTTGTATTGTGCTTCTCAAAATCAACCTCAGTCCACTGATTACCAGTAGAGAGGAAGTTTTTCCATTTAATCTTGTGAAATACTAGCATTTTTAGGAGGAATTACAATATCGTCAGGAGTGATCACAGCATACTTGTAATTATAGAGCTTACAAGTCTTTATGGCAAGGTCGTCGTCAACTTCAACAACATCCATTTCTTGGTCTTCTTGGTCTTCAAGCATCAAAGCATATCGAGTAGCATCATCTTCTTCTTCAAAGAGAAATAAAACTTTATGTCCGTATTGGTCTTGGACGGCATAAGCACCATCGTCTTTTCTATCTTTGAGAGTGAGAAGAAACATTTACTCTACCTCGCAAGCTTGTCGATAAAGATCTTGAAAAATACCTTTGATAATGTTTTTATCAAATTCAAACTCTGCTTCGTCAATATAACGATTTAGAATTGACATTGTATTTTCTTCTTCATCAATCTCAAAATCTTCGTTTTCCTGAATATCAAAGTTTTCTACAATCTTGAGATCTTGGATTCCTGCCGTGTAAAGTTTGTCGATAAACTTCTCAAAATCTTTTTGTTTAGATTTTTTACGAACAATTACTTTGACAATCTTGTTTTCATATTCGGTAGTGTCGAATAGTTGGTAAGGAGTATCCTCATAATAAATGTTATAGAATAATTTATAAGGATTGTTGATTGGAGTGTGCTCTAATGTTTCCGTATCAAAAATATGGAAACCACGAGTATCATTCACATCAGTCCAATACATCTCATAAGGATTGCCTAGGTAGAAGACTTTTCCGTTATTCGATCGAGTGTGATAGTGTCCCGAGTAGACCCTATCGAACTTCTCAAATAGTTTGCTCTCCAAACCGTGCTCCATGATGAGTTGTCGATTAACTCTAAATCCTTGGAGCTCAAGATGCCCCATCGCACATTTGCTAGTCGTCTTTTCAATAATTTTAAGAGTTTTTGCTTCATTTTCTTGATTAATCCACGGTAAAAATAAAATCTTCAATCCACCAATATTAACTTCAGTCGGGTCACTATAAGTCTTTATATTAGAATACGTCTGAAGGAGAAGTCCTGGAGAATTTACACTATTGGTATTCTTAAAATATACATCATGGTTTCCTGTCACCAAATGTATAGTTATTCCCATCTCAGCAGCAGGGTCAAACACAACCCTTTTAGACCACTCTAATGCTTTAAAATCTATAGATTTTCTATTATCAAAACAATCTCCCATATGAATAATTGTTTTGATATTCTTTTCCTTTAAAGTTGGAAAGAATACATTTTTATAAAATAATTCAAAATAATCGTGAAGATGTTGAGAAGTCTTTTTTGCACCGTAATGTGTATCACAAATTAAACCCACCTTCACTTTTGTTGTCTCCTACTATTTTCTTTTGCGGTTTTCATAAGATGCTCTTCGCGTGTAATAATTTGAAGATTGTTGGGATGATGCAACCCACCCTCAAATAAGGGAATAATGTGATCTACATCATACTGCATACCAGTAGTAAAAGTCAAGTGTTGTGCTTGCTGATATATGTCCTGAATTTGACGAAGTTCTTCTTCAGTAATTTCTATCGGTATTCCTTGTTTTAATCTAGCAAATCTTCTTCTTTGTTTTTCATAATTTACTGCTTTTCCTCTTTCACTTTTAGAATATTTTCTTTTAATTGAATTTACTAACTCTCTATTATCCTCATAATATTTTTGTTTCTTTTCTTTTGTTCTATAAGAAGACATCAACTCTTTATTGTTAAGTTTTTCCAATCCCTTTGATATAGCACAAGGGACACAGTTATAACTACTCACATATTTTTCATAACTACCACAATGTTTACAAGCAGTAGAACCGATATAAGTTTTTTTACCTTCCTCAATTGCTTTCTCCCGAGCAGCACTTTTTTGAGTATACCCTTTTAATTTTGCCCTTTCTTTATTTTTCAATAGATTTTCCGCCATTATTTTTTTTCGTTCTTCTGGCGTGTATTTTGGTTTAGTCATATCTATTTCTAACTCCAAAGTATAAAATTATTTATAACATTTAGGAGTTAGAAAAGGTCACTTATTTCTATATTGAATAGCATCTTTAATACTGTTGTATTCACTACTATGCCCAGAAAGCAAGCTGTCGTCAACCATCATAACCTCATCAAACCCTGTGCGTTCGATAATCTTGGTCTTGATATCGAGTTGCTTCTTTTCCTTTTGAATTCTTCTCAAGAATGCGTAGTGAATAATTTGAGTAAAATATGCGAAAGGATTCTTTGACTTTTCAGGGTCAAAGTTATGAATATATTGAACGCAGTTTTCAATGCCATCAGAAATCATATCCTCACGAAACATATAATTCACAAAGTTTGGTTTATATGAAAGGTGAGTAGCAATCTTCAGAAAACATTCTCCAAGATAATTCGGAATGGGTGGTTTACCTTCCCAATGCTTGCCTCTATCTTCTTTAGTGGGGTTTCTATCGAACTTCTCATTGAATGACTTTTCGACCTTGGATCGATACACAATCATTGCTTCTAGAAGTTCTTTGTTGTTTACATAGTGTTCTGTCTTTTTCTTAGGCATAGCATTGGACTTATATAATATAGGTTATGCTTATTATACCATAACCTATGGGGCTTGACAAGTTATAATATTGTGTGTAGACTACCTTTGTCCCGGTTGAAGATAAGGATCTAGACTTCTTTAATACCTTTAAAGATTCTTTCAAGGCTCTTGCGAGCATCTTCAACTGAGGATAGATATCCCATCTTAGGAGAGGGTTTTACTTGACCTGAAGGACTATAAACATCAATAGTATCATCATCTTGAATATAGTTGTTGTAAATATCAATTATTTTATTATCTTTAGTCTCAGTCATTGTAATAATCTTATCAAGTTTTACAATAAAGAAATCATCATCAGACAATTCCATCCAAGGTTTAACTTTTAAATATGTTCCTTGTTGATTATTAAAAGACTTCATTGTCACTGGATTTTGAAGCACTAAGACAGGATCTCCATCATTATCATCAATTAAGACTAACGATAGAATCTCTTCACCTGATACTAATTTTATAATTGCGTAAAACTCTTCTCCCATTAGTTTTTAAAAGGTATGTTTACAATATCATAATTGAAGTTTTCTTCATTGTAGACTTTGATTCTTTCGATTAAGTGATTGAGTGTATAATTCTTTCTTGACTTATAACTGATATCATCGGCAATGTCATATAGAGTTGCCTTTGTCTTATTATTTCCTTTTCTTAAGACTCGTCCGATTGATTGGAGGTTTCTGATTCTTGATTTACTAGGGGAAGCAAAGATAACATTATGTAAATTTCTGATGTTAACACCAGTAGAAAAAGTACCGTAAGAAGCAACGATGATTGCATTATTTTCTTTTTCAGTGATTTCTCTTACTTTTTCACGATTTTCGGTATCAACACCACCATGGACAAAGAAGACATGACGATCTTCATTGATACTCTTATTTATTAAATCATATAAGGGTTGACCGTGACCTTCAACACGGGCAAAGAGAATCAAAGTGTTTCCTTTCAAATCAAGAGCAAGATTCTTAATAAACTTATTTCTTTTCTCATGATTGATAATATACTGAACTTCATCTTCAAAAGTCTCAAAACGATTCGGTGGGTGTTTCAATAGAAGAATGTTGATGTCTAATGTAGCAACATGACCTTTCTTCATTAACTCATCAGTTTTAATAATCTTATAAGAAGGACCGAATAATCCTTCTAAAACCCACTTATGAGTCTGACTTCCATCCAGTGTTCCTGTAAATCCGAAACGATATTTACAATCAGAAAGTTTTGTCATTATAGATACTAATGACTTTGATTTAAACTGGTGTGCTTCATCTCCTACGACCACATTAAATCTTGAAAAATATTGACGGGGGAGTTTGTAGATGGACTGCCAGGTAGTGATAATCACCTGAGAATCCGTTTCTCTTTCTTTCCCAGCGTAAATTTTGTGGCAGTATGAACCCACATCAAACCCATAATCTTCAAAATCTTTATACATCTGCTCTACAAGGGATGTCGTTGGGACAACTACGAGAATATTTTGTCCTTTCTCAACGTAATATCTCACAATTGAGTATATCATCAATGACTTTCCAGAAGCAGTTGGAGATATCAACAACTTTCTATTATGTCTTAATGCGTCGTATACTCCCTCAACTTGGTAGTCGCGGGGAGCGTACTTGCAGATAGAATTCATATAATCTTTTACACCTTCCTTTGAGATGTGCTCATTTACCTCAAAAGGAAGACCATAATACTTATTGTTTCGAAACTCATAAGTGTATTCATGTTGCTCACAGAATCTTATGAGTTTATCTAATAGACCGACGTATATTTCTCTTGTATTAACGTTAAACAAATAAATGTAACCATCCCACCACTTATTCTTGTAGGCAGGTGCGAATTTAGCATTTGGAACTTCAAATTGAAATGCGTCTCTTAACTCATAGTAGACGTGTGGCTCTGCTTCAACTTGAAGAAATACCTCATTCTTTTTTGAAATAATCAAATGTGACATTCATAACGTATCAGTTATGATTATTTATTTCTGTTAGTTAAACCCTGCTTGGAAACGGTTCCATTCAATTGCGTTCTTGATTTGGAATGTTCTATTGGAGACTGTTTTAATAATCTCCTCAAGAAACTTCAGCATGATATCATAGTATCTGATTTTGAGATCTATTTTATTCAGTCTCTCATCGGCGTCCATATGCCTCTGTAACGCCTCTTTGTCTCTAACTTTATAAGGAAATGGTTCTTCAACATAAACCTCTGCTGGCGCCTTTCCTGTGTAGTAGTTGTATCTTTCTAATTTGACCCTACTATAAGTTTCTCTCGCCTTCTCTCTCAGAAGAGTGATTGTATTGTATATGGTATAATATTTGGAATGAAGTTGTGGAATTTTTAAAGATTCATCGTGTAAATTATCAGGGTCTATGACAGAATCTCTCTGCCACATCTCCTGGATTTCATCAAGATTCATAGACCTGTGGTAATGTTATAAACAGTATACTTGAAAGATACCTCTGCTGTAAAGTATTGGATATCAGTTTGCGTCGAATCAAATTCAAGAGAACTTAATGAAATAGGAAATAAGTCTTTGAATTTAACAATAGCATTTGTATTATAGTTACTATCTAAAATATAAAGACTACCATCACTAAATGCTCTTTTTGGATCCAATGGTTGAGTTAAATCATCATCATTAGTCAATAAATCTCTATAGTCTTGAGTGGTTTCTGGAAATCCCAATCCAGTTAACCAGTTATGAATTGCCATATAATTGACAATATCTTCATCAACTAAAAATCTTAAGTTTAAATCACCATACTGAAGTTTTCCTCCGGGAATATCAAGGTCCTTGAGATATGTTGGTTGTTGCAATACTGATAGTGTAATCTCAGGAATTCTTGCAGAATTGCAGAAAAAGTTTACCTTTGGTTCTTTTGCTAAGGTAAACTTAAAACCAACTGGTGAAAGAAAATTTCTATTTTGTATCTGATTTGCAAAAGCAGATGCCATAATGTTTTATTTGTATTTAGATAAAAAAAGAGGGTCCCGAAGGACCCTCCCGAAAGAGTTGTGAATTAAATCACATGAGGTTAGCAACCTTAACTCTTCTGTAGTAGTTGTTTGCGTTGGTGGTCAGAGCACCTGCGCCTGCGTCGATACCCTGTGCGAATGGGTTTGCAACCATTCCGTAACGGGTCTTAAAGCCGATCTTAGGCTGGAAGGTGTTCTCTCCAACTGCACGAACCATCTGCAGAGGAACGTATGGGCAGTAGAAGATACCTGCGTCATAAGGTGAAGAACCCTTATAACCAACAACGTAAAACTGGTTAGCAGATACGTTTGCTGAATATGGGTCCATATAGACGCGATACTTGCCTTGAAGGACTCCAGCAAAGGTGTTGCCAGTGTCATCGACATTCAGGTTAGCGTTAAGTGCAGGGGTGTAATCAAGGACACCAGCCATTGCAAGTGCTGAAGCAACG